>Ga0209048_10000541_pt1 | contig 40132 bp, 35 predicted proteins | sample FrelakmetCRP12CR_FD_187146 | JGI IMG/M metagenome (GOLD analysis project Ga0209048, IMG submission 187146) | Freshwater lake sediment microbial communities from the University of Notre Dame, USA, for methane emissions studies - CRP12 CR (SPAdes)... | ecosystem: Environmental > Aquatic >...
GTCATCGCCGCCGTCAGCGTCGTCTTCCCGTGATCCACGTGCCCAATCGTCCCCACGTTCACGTGCGGCTTCGTCCGCTCAAATTTGCCCTTGGCCATTGCTAGACTCCTTCAGACATCGTTGTTCAGATTCGACTTGCCTCGACACTGCTGTCGGATTCGTGGTGCCCATGGAGCGGATTGAACGCTCGACCTCTCCCTTACCAAGGGAGTGCTCTACCACTGAGCTACATGGGCGATGGACGTTCGCTGCCGCGCTCCGCGACGGTTCATGCAGTCCGCGTGCTCCACACTCGAAAAAGATCCCTTGGAGCGGGTGAAGGGAATCGAACCCTCGTCGTAAGCTTGGAAGGCTTCTGCTCTACCATTGAGCTACACCCGCGCATCGGACGACAGGGCCGGGACGATTCGCACTAAGGCGCCGCACGCCCGAATCGCTCCCTGGTCTCCCGCAGCCTCGATCAATGATTGGTGGAGGGGGAAGGATTCGAACCTTCGAAGGCAGAGCCGACAGATTTACAGTCTGTTCCCTTTGACCGCTCGGGAACCCCTCCGACGAAACATGCAATGGTAGCAATTTCCGTTCCGATGGTCAAACGCCTTGGAAAACATTGCTCCAGCACACTCTTTGCCACCGGATCCGCATCGGAAATCATCCGCTAAAGCGTTGTCCCGAAACGACAAGATGCGATCCGGCGCCGCACCGGCATCCTGCCGCAAACGAAGCACATGCGATCGAAAATCCGGCGCCGGGAGCCGTGCGGGGGGTCGCGACCACCTGCGCCCGTGGCGATTGATTAGAATGGCCAGGACCCGCCGCCTGATCGCCTGCCACGCCATCGAATATTTCACGCGGACCGCTGCCGGCGGCGCCGCGCGGCCCGACAAGCGCGGTTGTGTTCGCCGCATCGCGAGATGGCGCTCGATGCCCTTGGGGCGACCGGGGAAGGCACTGACATGGCGCACGCGAATTCGACAACCTGGGATTACGTGATCATTGGCGCCGGTTCCGCCGGCTGCGTGCTCGCGAACCGGCTTTCCGCTGACGGCCGTCACACGGTGCTGCTGCTCGAAGCCGGCCCGCGCGACCGCTACCCGTGGATCCACGTCCCGATCGGGTACGCGAAGACGATGTTCAACCCCGTCTATAACTGGTGCTTCAAGACGGAGCCCGAGCCGCAGATGAACGGGAGGCAGGTCTATTGGCCGAGCGGCAAGACGCTCGGCGGCTCCAGCGCGATCAACGGCCTCATCTACATCCGCGGCCATCGCGACGACTACGACGGCTGGGCGCGGCAGGGCAACGTCGGCTGGAGCCACGACGACGTGCTCCCCTATTTCCGCAAGCTGGAGCACAACGTGCGGGGTGACAGCGCATGGCACGGTACCGGCGGCCCGCTCTGGGCGTCGGACATCGTCGCGAAGCACGAACTGGTCGAGGCGCTGATCGGGGCCGGCGGCGAGCTCGGAATCCCGGCGAACCCCGATTTCAACGGCGCGACGCAGGAAGGAGTCGGCTACTATCAGCTGACCACCCGCCACGGATTCCGCTGTTCGACGGCGACCGCGTACCTGCGTCCTGCGCGCCGGCGCCCCAACTTGCGCGTCGAGACCGGAGCGCAGGCGACGCGGATCGAGTTCGCGGACCGGCGCGCGATAGGGGTCGCCTATCGGCGCGACGGCCGCGACGCGACGGCGACGGCGCGGCGCGAGGTGATCGTCGCCGCAGGTTCATTGCAGTCGCCGCAGCTGCTGCAACTGTCCGGCGTGGGCCCGACCGCGCTCCTGCGGCAATACGGTATCCCGATCGTCCGCGAGCTTCCGGGCGTCGGCGAGAACCTGCAGGACCACCTGCAGGCACGGGTGATCTTCCGCTGCACCAAGCCGATCACCACGAACGACGTGCTGGCCTCGCGGCTACGCACGCTCGCGATGGGAATACGCTACGTTCTCACGCGGACGGGGCCGATGGCGATCGGGATCAACCAGGGCGGCATGTTCGCGCGCACCGATCCCGCGCTCGACCGCCCCGACGTGCAATTCCACCTCGCGACGCTGTCGTCCGACATGGCCGGATCGCCGGTCCACACGTTCTCGGGGTTCACGATGTCGGTGTGCCAGCTGCGGCCGCAGTCGCGCGGGCATGTGCGGATCAAATCGCCCGACCCGTTCGCCGCGCCCGCGATGCAGCCCAACTACCTTTCGGCGCCCGGCGACCGCGCGACGATCGTCCGCGGGATCAGGCTTGCCCGGAAGCTCGCCGGGACCCGCGCGCTCGGCCCCTACGTCGCAGGCGAGTATCGGCCCGGTTCGGACGCGACCACCGACGACCAGATCCTCGATTTCGTGCGCGACAAGGGCGCCACCATCTTCCACCCGGCCGGCACCTGCAAGATGGGTCCCGCCACCGATCCGTTGGCGGTTGTCGACCCCGAGCTCCGGGTCCACGGCCTCGAAAGAATCCGCGTTGTCGACTGCAGCATCATGCCGTCGCTCGTTTCCGGGAATACGAATGCGCCGGTCGTGATGATCGCGGAAAAGGCGGCGGATCTGATCCTCGCGGCTGCGGCGCGCTGATACTGTCGATCCAACGACACGAGGGAGCCGACCATGCCCTGTTGCCACGCCGATTTCGCCGCCGTCGAGGGCAGCGACCGCGGATTCACCGTCGGGATGCCGACGTTCACGTTCGGGCCGGGCGTGCTCGCCGAAGCAGGAGACCACGCCCGCGAGCTGGGGCTTGCGCGCGTGGCGCTCTTCACCGACGCCCGCCTCGCGACGTCCGCGTACGTCGCGACCGTGAAGGCGTCGCTCGCGTCGGCCGGCATCGATGCCGTGATCTACAGCGATGTCGCCATCGAGCCCACCGACGCCTCGTTTCAGGAGGCGGCGCGCTTTGCCGCGGACGGCCGGTTCGACGGCTATGTTTCCGTCGGCGGCGGATCCGTGATGGACACGTGCAAGGCGGCCAACCTCTATGCATCGCAACCGGCCGAATTCATGACTTATGTGAATGCGCCGATCGGCGGCGGCCAGAAGGTCCCGGGACCGGTGAAGCCGCACATCGCGTGCCCGACGACGTCGGGCACCGGCTCGGAGACGACCGGGATCGCGATCTTCAACCTCCGCTCGCTGAACGCGAAGACCGGCATCATTTCGCGGCGCCTGATTCCCGACGTTGCCCTGATCGATCCGACGGTCACAACCACGCTGCCGAAGAATGCCGTCGCCGCCACCGGCTTCGATTGCATGAGCCACGCGCTCGAATCGCTGACCGCGCGTGTGTATCCGCGGCGGCTGAACCCCGCGAGGGGGGTGAACCGGCCGGTGTCGCAAGGTGCGAACCCATTCTCCGACATGCTCGCGACGGAAGCGTTGAAAGGTGTCGGCAAGTTTCTCGTGCGCGCGGTCAACGACGCGTCGGACACCGAAGCGCGGACCGAGATGATGTATGCAGCGATGCTCGCGGGCATGGCGTTCAACGCGGCCGGATGCCATCTGCCGCACGGACTGTCGTATGCGGTGTCGGGCCTCACGCGCGATTGGCACGTTCCCGGCTATCCCGAAGGAAAGACGCTCGTTCCGCACGGCATGGCCGTCGTGCTCAACAACCCGTCGGTCTGGCGCTACACGGCGCCTTGCTGCCCGGAGCGGCATCTCCATGGCGCGCATTGCCTCGGCGCCGAATTGCGCAGTGCCGGAAGCCAGGATGCGGGCGAGATTCTCGCCGCGCGAGTGATCGAGCTGATGCGGGCGACGGCGATGCCCAACGGACTCACGGCGCTCGGCTTCGACGACTCGCACCTCGAGGCACTGGCCACGGGCGCCGAGCCGCAGTACCGGGTGATCCGCAACGCGCCCAAGGACGTGGGGCGCGACGATCTCAAGGCCCTGTTCCGCGCTGCGCTCAGCTACTGGTAGCGGACGGCTCGGGCGTCGGCGCGGCATGCGCGCCCGCTTCGACGGCGGCGAGCCGCCGAACCCGCCGGGCCGGCAGGAGCACCGTGAACGTGCTGCCCTGGCCCGGTTCGCTCGTGACGTCGAGTTCCGCCTGGTGGCGTATCAGGACGTGCTTGACGATGGCGAGACCGAGGCCGGTGCCGCCCGTCGCGCGCGACCGGCTGCGATCGACGCGGTAGAAGCGCTCGGTCAGCCGGGGGATGTGCTCGGGGGCGATCCCGATGCCGGTGTCGGTGACGCTGAACGCCCCTCGCCCGTCCGCGTCGATGCGCCAGGCCAGCGTGATCGTACCGCCGTCCGGCGTGTAGCGGACCGCATTGCTCACTAGATTGCCGAACGCGCTCCCCAGTTCGTCCCGGCTGCCGACGACCATCGCCGGCTCGCCGATGTCGAGCGCGACCGTGTGCCGGTGAGACGAGAGCGCGTTAGCGTCGGCGGAGACGTCGAGCAGCAGCGGAACGATGGCAAATTCCGTCTCGGCGCCCGCGTTCTGCTCGCTTTCGAGCGCGGACAGGGTCAGCAGGTCGTCGACGAGACGCTGCATGCTCCTGGCCTGCTCGGCCATCAGTTGCACGTATCGCGTGCGCTGGCGAGGCTCGAGCTCGAGATCCTGCAGCGTCTCGAGGAAGCCGCTGACCACCGTCAACGGCGTCTTCAGCTCGTGCGAGACGTTCGCGATGAAGTCGCGCCGCATGCGGGCGACGGCTTCCAGTTGCGTGATGTTGCGACTGATCAGCAACCGCTCGTCGACGCCGAACGGAACGACCTGGATCGACAGCGTCATTCCCGCTCCCCGCAGCGAGTCGATGACCACGGCGTCGGTGAAGTCGCGGGCCTCGAAATAGCGGACGACCTCGGGCTGGCGCATCAGGTTGAGCAGCGGCCGACCGGTGTCCTTCCCCAGGTCGAGGCCGAGGTGCTCCTGCGCCCGTGCGTTTGCCCACTGGATGCGGTTCGCCGCGTCGATGATCACCATGCCGTCCGGCAGCGCCTCGACGGCGTTGCGGAACCGCTCGATGGTCGTGGCCAGGTCGCGGTGGCGCAGCGCGCGCGTGCGCACCCGGCGATAAAGAGCGGCGAACGCCAGGCCCCAGGCACCCCCCGCCTCGGGAACCGGGGCGTCGAGCGGAGCGTCCGACCAGCGCAGAAGCCGGTCGACGTGCCACAAATGAACGCCGATGATCGCGCCCAGCCCAATGGCCAGCACGGCAAAGCCCCAGACGGCCCCAAACAGGAGCGCTGCGCCCACGGCCAGGACGAGGACCCCGAGAGGTGCGCCAACGCCGGCAACGACCACGGGACTCACCCTCAAAGCATGGCTCCGTCAGCGTTGGCGAGAAGCCGCGAGGCGGTAGCCGCTGCCCCGCACCGTCTCGATCAGCGCGTCCTGCCCGAACGGCTCGAGCGCCTGCCGCAAGCGGCGAATGTGCACGTCGACCGTGCGTTCTTCGATGTACACGTGATCGCCCCACACCTGGTCGAGCAACTGCGTCCGCGAATGGACGCGCTCCGGACGCGCAAGAAGAAACCGCAGCAGCCGGAACTCCGTTGGCCCAAGCGGAACAATATTGCCGTTCGCCGTCACGCGATGCGTTACCGGATCGAGGCGGAGCGCCCCGGCCGCAAGCGGCTCCTGCGCCGCCTCCGGCGCCCGTCGCCGCAACACGGACTTGATCCGTGCCTTCAGCTCGCGCGGTGAAAACGGTTTCGTCACGTAATCATCGACCCAGGCCTCGAGACCGGCGACCTTGTCGGCTTCATCGGTGCGGGCGGTAAGCATGATGATGGGCAGCTCCCGCGTGCGTGGATTGCCGCGCAGCTCCTTCGCGAGTGCCAGCCCCGACATCCCCGGCAGCATCCAGTCGAGCAGGAGCAGGTTCGGCAACGCTCTTGCCAGCTCCCGCTGCGCGGACTCGGCGTCGGGTGCCGCGCGGACCTCGTAGCCCGCGTCGACCAAATTGACTCTGAGCAGCTCGCCGATCGCGGGCTCGTCTTCGACGACGAGGATAGACGGCGTCAAGGGTGTTCTGCCACGCTTGCGGCTGCCGCCGCGGCGCTGCCCCCCGGGACGTCCACGCAAGCGGGGCGAAGCCCAGGCCCGAAGGGCGCGTCCGCGAGCGTGGACGGCGGTCGACACGCAATCGCCGCGTGCAGTAACCGGCGTGATGAGGCCCCGGCGCAATGAGCGCCTTGGGACGGCCCGACGTCGCTCACGGGTGTGCCCCCACGCTTGCGGCTGGCGCGGCGGCGCTCACTCCCCGGCCACCTCGGCGCGGATCTGATCGGAAGACGCGTGCCGGACATCGATGCCCTTGACGACCTGAACGACCGCCTCGGCGATGTTCTTCGCGTGGTCGCCGACGCGCTCGATCGACTTCGCGATGAACACGATCTCGAGCGCCGCCGTGATGGTGCGCGGATCCTCCATCATATAGCTGATGAGCTGGCGCATGATCGCCAGAAACGCCGCGTCGATGTCCTCGTCGCGATCGATGACCTCCGCGGCCGCGCCGGCGTCGAGCCGGGCGAACGTATCGAGCGACATTTGCAGCATCTCGCGCGCACGCTCGGCCGCCCGAATCACGTCGTAGCGACGGACGTGGTTCAGGCTGTCGGCGCCCCGAATCTGCGCCGTCTTGTAGGCGATCTTCTTCACCTCGTCGCCGACACGCTCGAGTTCGTTGACGATCTTGGTGATCATCAGCACGAAGCGCAGGTCGATGGCTGTCGGCTGCCGCCTCGCAATGATCTGGCTGCACATCTGGTCGAGGTTGACCTGCATCTGATTGATCTGCTTCTCGTCTGCCCCGACCAGGTCGATGGCATCGTGGTCGTCATCTGCCAAGAGCGCGATCGCGCGACTGAGCTGGGTTTCGACGAGGCCGCCCATCGCGAGAACTCCGCTGCGGATCGCCTCCATCTCGGCGTCGAATTGCTTGTATGTATGTTCGTTCATCGCGGTGTTCCTTCGTGAGCGCGCCGCCGTGCCTGCCGATCGTCCATGCCGTTCTTAACCAAAGCGCCCAGTGATGTAGTCCTCGGTTTCCTTCCTCTTCGGCTTGAGGAAGAGGGTGTCGGTCGCGCCGAATTCGATGAGCAGCCCCAGGTACATGTACGCGGTGTAATCGGAAACGCGAGCCGCCTGTTGCATGTTGTGGGTGACGATCGCGATCGTGTATTCCTCCTTCAACTCGGAGATGAGCTCCTCGATCTTCGCCGTCGAAATCGGGTCGAGCGCCGACGTCGGTTCGTCGAGCAGCAGCACTTCGGGCTTGACCGCAACCGCGCGCGCGATGCACAGGCGCTGCTGCTGCCCGCCGGAGAGCGCCATCCCGCTCTGCTTCAGCTTGTCCTTCGCCTCGCCCCACATCGCCGCCTTGGTCAGCGCCCACTCGACGCGCTCGTCCATGTCCCGCTGCGAGAGATTCTCGTACAAGCTGACGCCGAAAGCGATATTGTCGTAGATCGACATCGGGAACGGCGTCGGCTTCTGGAAGACCATCCCGACCTTCGCCCGCAGCATGTTGAGATCGACGCCAGGGTCGAGGATGTTCTGGCCGTTGAAGATGATCTCTCCGGTCGCCCGCTGCCCTGGGTATAGCGAATACATCCGGTTCAACGTTCGCAACAAGGTCGACTTGCCGCAGCCCGACGGTCCGATGAAGGCCGTGACGCGCCGCTCGGCAATGTCGAGTGCGATGTCCTTGAGGCCCTGGAACTTGCCGTAGAAGAAATCGAGCTTGCGGCACGAAATCTTAGGCGGCGCTTCGTTCGGGCTGGCTGCCTCGGCCTCCGGCCGCGCCGCGACGGTTTCGAAATTCATCGCTGTCTCCCTCGGAATTCCCATGGCTAGCGAACGGCGGACTGGCGGAACGCAGTCCGCGCCAGAATGTTGATGACGAGCACCGTCAGCGTGATCAGCAGGGCCGCGCCCCACGCGAGCGACCTCCAGTCGTCGAACGGGCTCAACGCGAACTGGAAGATCACCACCGGTAGATTCGCCATCGGGGCGTTCATGTCCGCGCTCCAGAACTGGTTGTTGAGTGCCGTGAACAACAGCGGCGCGGTTTCGCCCGACATTCGCGCGACCGCGAGGAGTATGCCGGTTATGACGCCGCCGCGGACGGCCTTCAGCGTCACCTTCAGGATCACCTTCCACATCGGCGCACCCAGGGCGACAGCCGCCTCGCGCAAGCTTGCCGGCACGAGGTGCAGCATGTTCTCGGTCGTGCGGACCACCACTGGAATCGCGATCAATGCGAGCGCGAACGAGCCGGCCCAGCCCGAGAAATGGCCGACCTGCATCACATATACGGTATAGACGAAGAGCCCGATCACGATCGACGGCGCGGAGAGCAGGATGTCGTTGATGAAGCGCGTCAACCGGGCGATCCAGCCGTCCTTGCCATATTCCGCGAGATGGATTCCCGCGAGGATGCCGATGGGCGTGCTGACGAACGTCGCGACGAAGACGATCATGACGCTGCCATAGATGGCATTGGCGAGCCCGCCCGCCGATCCCGGCGGCGGCGTCATCTGCGTGAACAGCGTCGGCGACAGCGCGGCGAAGCCCTTCGCGAACAGAATCCACAGTATCCAGAGCAGGAACACCATCCCGAACACCATCGTGCCCAGCGACATGACGAGGTTCATCCGGTTGACGAACAGCCGTTTGCGGTAGATGGATGTCACGTCTTCTTGCCCTCCCCCTTGGCGAGCTGTGCTAGCAGCATTCGGGAGCAAGCCAGCACGATGAAGGTAAGCAGGAACAGCACGAGCCCCAGCGCGATCAGCGAGGCCCGGTGCACGGGCTCGGCGGCCTCGTTGAACTCGTTGGCAAGCGCCGAGGCGATCGAATTGCCGGGCTCGAACAAGGAGGCGCTGATCCGGTACGCATTGCCGATGACGAAGGTGACCGCCATCGTCTCGCCGAGCGCCCGGCCGAGACCGAGCATGATGCCGCCGATGACGCCGACCCTCGTGTACGGCAGCACGACGTTCCAGACCACTTCCCACGTCGTCGCGCCGATCCCGTAGGCCGACTCCTTGAGCACGGGCGGCACGGTTTCGAACACGTCGCGCATCACCGACGCGATGAACGGGATCACCATGATCGACAGGATGATTCCCGCCGAAAGCACGCCGATCCCATTCGGCGCACCCTGGAACAGCGGGCCGAGGATCCACAAATTGCCGAAGATCTTGGTTAGCGCCGGTTGGACGTAGTCACCGAACACCGGCGCGAATACGAACAGCCCCCACATGCCATAAATGATCGACGGAACCGCCGCCAGCAATTCGACCGCAGTGCCGAGCGGACGCTTGAGGAAGACCGGACACATCTCGGTGAGGAAGATCGCGATGCCGAAGCTGACGGGCACACCGATCAGCAGCGCAATCGCCGACGTGGCCAGAGTCCCATAGATCGGCGCCAAAGCCCCGAAGTTCATCTTCACCGGGTCCCAGACGTTGGTGAAGAAGAATCCGAGACCGAATTTTTCGAACGCAGGGACGGCCGCCCAGGCGAGCGCGCCAATGATTCCGACGAGAGTGAACAACACGAACAGCGCGAAGCACATCGTCGCGCGTTCGAACAGCCAGTCCTGCCAGGGGGGCGCACCCCGATGGACGGCGGGCGGCGTGGGCTCCCGCTGGGTGAGCGGCTCCATCTGTGCGGTCATCGCAGTTGGCATCGCGGCCGAAGCAGTCGACATGATAACCCCTCAAAAAAAGAGGCCGCGAGGGTTACCCCGCGGCCACGAGGCTTTCTTCTGGAGGAGGAAGAAAGGTACTGCCAAGAGGAAACGTGGGCAGGCGTCCCACCTACCGGTGCCGCTACTTCCAGATCGCGTTGCCCGTGCCGTCCTTGAGCTGCGCCTTCCAGGCGTCGGCGATAAGCGTGACGACAGCCGCGGGCATCGGCACGTAGTCGAGTTCGGACGCCATTTTCTGGCCATTCTTGAGCGCCCAGTCGAAGAACCTCAGCACCTCCGCGGCATTCTGCGGCTTGTCCTGCTTCTGATGCATCAGAATGAAGCTCGCGCTCGTGATCGGCCAGCTGGTCTTTCCAGGCGGGTTGGTCAGAATCTGGTAGAAGCCCGGCGCGTTCTTCCAGTCGGCGAACGCAGCGGCCGCCTGGAACGTGTCATCGTCCGGCTGCACGAACTGGCCTTCCTTGTTCTGCACGGAGCCGTGCGCCATCTTGTTGCGCTTGGCATACGCATACTCGACGTAGCCGATAGAGCCCTTGATTCTCTGAACGTAGGCCGCAACACCCTCGTTGCCCTTGCCGCCCACACCTTCGGGCCAGGACACCGCGCTGTTGGCGCCGACCTTTTCCTTCCATTCGGGGCTGACCTTCGACAGATAATCGGTCCAGACGAACGTCGTCCCCGAGCCGTCCGAGCGGCGAACGACGGTGATCAACTCGTCGGGCAGCTTGATGTTCGGATTGAGATCTGCGATCGGTTTTTCGTTCCATTTCTTGATTTTGCCGAGGTAGATGTCGGCGAGCACCGGACCCGTGAACTTCATGGCGCCAGGTGTGACGCCTTCGATGTTCACTACCGGCACCACGCCGCCGATGATGGCGGGAAATTGCATGAGGCCGGCGGCCTGAAGGTCTTCCGGCTTGAGCGGCATGTCCGACGCGCCGAAGTCGACGGTCTTGGCCTTGATCTGGGCGATGCCGCCGCCAGAACCGATCGACTGGTAGTTCATTCCGACGCCGGTCTTTGCTTTGTAGGCCTCAGCCCATTTCGCGTAGATCGGGTACGGGAACGTCGCGCCGGCGCCGGTGATGTCCACTGCGGCGGCATTGGAAAGGCCGACCGCAATCGTCGCGGCAGCCAGGAATCCTTGGATCAGGTACTTGCGCATTGCCAATTTCCTCATGGGTAACAGACCTCCCCATTGTCATGCACGTGTGTTACACGTAAATGACAGCACGATGACCCAAGATGACGGAGGGCACCGGGAACAGTCGCCAGACGAAAGTTCACGCCGATCAGGGCGTTAGCGGCGCGGCGACAACGACATCGGTCCGAACGGGCCGCTCGCCGCCACGGTTGCCGCGGGCCGCAAGCACCGCCAGCACACCGGACGCGATCCGCCGCGAACCCTCGCTGACCCCGTAGCATCGGTAGGCAATGCCGCTGGGATCAACCTCGACCAGCGTGTCGCCCGGTTCAATGCGAGCGCCGCGCGCGGCCAGCCCGAGCAGGACGCCGTCTGCCGGTGCCGCGATGGCCTGGTTGCCCAAGCCGCCGACAATCTGGCCGACGCGCACGACGTCGCCGATCCGTCGCTCCGTCATGAACCGGCCATGCCGCGGCGCTTCGATCACGCAGCTGCCGGCGAAATCGTCCCGGGAGCCGCGTTCGTCTTGCTTCCGCTGTAGCCATCCGGCCTCTTGCCCACCGGATCCGCATGGGGATCCGGTGGAAATTTCAATTGCCACGTCCACGTTCTCGCCACCGACAAAACCTGAACCGACGCCGATGGTAAGCGGAAGTCGGCCGCGCAGCACCTCGGAACCGCGGCGTTTGCGCCCGCGCGCATCCACGAGCATGGCCGGTTTGAGCGCCGCGGCCACGCCCGGCCAGGACCAGGTTGTCGCCGCAATCATCCGCCGAGTGAGAACGGAAGGGATGCTCTTCAGCGATGCGCAAAAACACGCTCCTTCGCTCTCGAGTTCGGCGTTGCCGATATACCAGGCATTCGTGAATGCCATCCCGCGTCGGTGCCAGGCGGGGTCTGCCTCGTCGACCAGCACGACGGCCAGACCGGCCTGGTGGAGCGCCAGGGCCACGGCGGAACCGACGTCGCCGCAACCCAGCACGATCGCGACCGGACGCGGAGAGCTTGCTTCTTTCATCATCGGGGGCGGTGCGACCGAACCATTGCGCGAGCGTATGCGCCCGTCATGACACCCACATGAACGTTCCGGGTGTCATGGTGATGTAAACGTGGCGTCATGCGTGCGTCGCAAGTCACGGTTAGCTTCGGGCTGCCCCAATCAATCACGGAGATGGCCGTGTTACCCGACGTCAGGAACGAGAAGGCTGCCCAGACAATGCCCCGGCTCTCGCTTGGACTCGCGACCGGTTCCAGCGACATCGCCGCCGCGCAGCGGCTTCGCCATCGCGTGTTCGTCGAAGAATTGGGTGCGCGCGCGACTGCCCGTAGTCCCGGGCACGAGTGCGACTTCTTCGATCCGTGGTGCGAACACCTCATCGTCAGGGATGAGACAACGGGCGACGTGGTCGGCACCAATCGCTTGCTGACTGCCGGGAATGCGCGACGGCTCGGAACCTACTGCGCGGAGCGGGAATTCGACCTGACGCGACTCCGCCGTCTCCGGCACCAACTGGTCGAGGTGGGTCGCGCCTGTATCGACCCGACTTATCGCAACAGTGCGGCAGGGATGCTGCTCTGGTCCGGCGTCGCAAAGTTCGCGCGGGAACGCGGCGCCTCGTATCTGATCGGCTGCGCAAGCATCAGCATGGCCGACCGCGGGGCCAACGCGGCCGCCGTTTACGCCCAACTGGCACGCCGGTATCTCGCGCCTCCGGAATATCGGGTCGTTCCACGCTCCCCGCTGGCCGCACTCGGGGATCCGTTGATGCCGTCCTGGACCATACCGCCGCTGATCAAGGCCTACCTTCGCCTGGGTGCCTGGATCGGCGGCGAGCCCGCGTGGGACCCCGACTTCGACATGGCCGACCTCCTCATATTTCTGCCGATAACCCGCGCCGAGGAGCGCCACGCGCGCCATTTCCTGCACGAGCGTCAAGCCGCGTGACGAGTGCCGTTCCGTCGAGGCCGAATCCCGGGATGATCCCTGATAACAGCAAACTCCACTCGTGATGCGGGAGCGTCGACACGCCTCCCGATTGCAACCGAAACCGGGAGCGACACCCCGATGTGGCGCACCTTCGGGCACGTCGAACTGTCCCGCGGCTACGCGGCCTTGGCGACTGCCCGCCAAGCGGCAATCTTGCGCAGATCGTCGACGGGCCTCTCGAGCTCCACCTGAACAGCACCGGCCAACACCTCGCCCGAGTGGCCGTCGATCGAGATGATGGTTCCCTCGGTGAGCCACTCGCCTCCAAACGAGCAGCGCCGTCGTTCAAGGTCGACGATCAGGGTTTCGCAGCCGACGAGGCAGACCTTGTCGAGCTGCCGGGCGACAACCGCGGCGTGCGACGTCCTGCCGCCGGCGGCGGTAACAAGTCCCGCCGCAGCGGCAATCCCCGAGATGTCCTCGGTCGACGTGTTTTCGCGTACCAGAATCGCCATGCGGCCGGCCGCCGCGACGTCCTGCGCTCGGCTCGCGTCGAGCGCGATCTCGCCGACGGCAACGCCTATCCCGGCGCTGACCGCTCGACTCAGAACGCGCGTTTCGTCGCTGCGCACGACCCGCAGCCTCTCCACCCGCTCCAGGTCGATCGTTGCGAGGCGATCGAGGGCCGCGGTCTCCGTGATCAGGCCTTCCTCCACCTGATCGACCACAATCGTGACCGCAGCCCAGGGCATGCGCTTGCCCCCTCGCGTCTGCAGAACATGCAACTTGCCGTCCTGGACAGTGAATTCGAACTCCTGCATGTCGCGGAATTCCGCCTCCAGTCGGCGGCTGATTGCAACGAGTTCCGCGGCGACTTCGGGCAACACGGCAGCGAGTCGTTCGCCGTCAGGCGTCCGGTGGCGGCCGGAAACCACGTCCTCGCCCTGTGCGTTGAACATGAAATCGACGTAGAGCACCGGTTCGCCCGACGCCGGATCGCGCGTGAACGCTACCCCTGCTCCCGACGTGCCTCCCGCATTGCCGAAAACCATCTGCTGAACCGTGACCGCCGTCCCGAGATCGTCAGATAGCGCATTGAGGCGCCGATATTCGACCGCCTTGTCGCCGGCCCATGAGAACCACACAGCCACCACAGCTGCTTCCAGCTGGTCGAGCGGCCGCTGCGGCAGCGGCTTTCCGACAAACTCTTCGAAGACGTCGAGATAGTCGCGCGTCAGTGCGCGCAATCCCTGGAAGTCGAGTTCGCGCAGGGTCGTCGCGCCATGCTCGCGCATCCTCGCCGCAAGCGCCGTGTCGAAATGCTGCGCGGGTACTCGGTGCACGACCTCGGCAAATGACTGGACGAACCGGCGATAGTTGTCCCAGACGAATCGGGGGTTGCCGGTGAGCCGAAGCAGCCCCGGCAGTGTCGCCTCGCACATCCCGATGTCCAGGACCGTGTCCATCATGCCGGGCATCGATACCGGGGCACCGGAACGGACCGATACCAACAGCGGCCGGCGCGCGCTGCCGAATACGAGACCGCTCGCGCGCTCGAGATCGCGGATTTTTGACGCAAGGAGTTCGCGCAGTCCGGGTGGGGCGACTTTTCCGCGACCAAAATAGCCACGGCAGAAACCCGTATCCAGGACAAAGGCGGGCGGCACGCGCAAGCCAACGCGCTCCATGCGCCAGAGGTTGTACGCCTTGAATCCTATGGCCTCGGGCGTTGGCGCTACGGCCGTCGACGTTTCGGCACCGATCAGCAGCGTCAGGCCTTGCTGTTCAACGATCGCATGGCCCCGATCGATGGTCGTCATGCCGCCATCACCTTGCCGATTACGTAGTCGCGCATCCGGAGGCTCGTGTGCATCAACGCGTCCGCCGCCTGCTCCAGGTTCTTCGACGTTTCCGTCAGGATGTGGAGCAGGCGGAAGTCCGTTACTTCGGCGGCGAGCGTTGCCTCGACGCCGCGGTGGGCTTCGTCCGTTTGGTGCTCCAGTGCCATGACGCGATGCGTGGCCTCCAGGAAATCCTGCATGTCTTCGCGGGCACCCCCGCGGCGCACATGGCGCGCCGTCTCGATCACCTTCACGTACTCCTGCGCGGCCTGCGCGAGCAAGCCGCCGAGCGCCTGCAGGTCGACGTGCGGCGCGCCCCCGAGCGCACCTGCCGGAATGAGCGTCAGGTGGAACGCCGCCTCCTCGAACTCATCGGCAATGTCGTCCGCCGCCTCGACAATGGACAGGAACTCCGCAGACGAACCCGCGTGCTTGGCTTCGGCCCGAGCGCGATTGACGAGGGCATCCGCACGGCGTTCCCAGTCCTTGGCGCGTTCCGCGTTGCGCCGCAAACCGGCACCCCCGTCGGCGGCGCGCAACTCCAGCAGACTATCGCGGATCCCTCCGGCGATTTCGACGATGAGCGCCGCGTGCTCGGCGGCCACGTCGTAGACCAGCTGTTGACCCGTCCGGAAGTAGTTGAAGAGTTCGGCGCGGACAGCATCCTGGATGAATGTTTCAGGCTCGCCCTTGCCCAGGCTTTCCGCACAGGTCTTGACCACGAAGCGTACGTATTCGGTGGCTTCCTTGGCGCCGAGGATGTTCTCGAGGCGTTCCCCGAAACGAACCTGCCCTTTGACGACAAAGTCCAAAGCATCGTAGACGAGCTGTTCGCCACCCGCCTTGAGGAACGCCATGTGGCCGTAATCCTGGTCCGCGGCCCACGCAAGCAGCCGAATGGTCTCGGCTTTCGACACCAATTCGCGCAGGCGCTTGCGCGCCTTGTTCCAGTCGATGAGGAATACGAGCCGCGAGCCGAGAAAGGCCAGATAGTCCTGTAGTTCACTTTCATCGGCGGCCGTGTATGCCCCTATCGAAAGATGGAAAACTCCATCCTCCAGCGCATCGTCGCGACGCGACCGCGTGTCCTCCCAATCGACGTCCCATCGCTGGAACAGGTTCTGAAAGAACAGAAGGCGCTGGAGATGCACGTCGGTATAGTTCAGCGTAACGCGCAATTCGTCGACATGGACCACCAGAACGTGGGCGTCCGTCGTGCCGATGTCGTTCTGGAGCACGAGCCGGTCACCGACGCGGGTCGCGGTCGTGCCCAGGCCCGGGTGCTCGAACTTGAGCGGCGCGGTTCGGTGCAGTCCGCGCATGAACGCGCGGACGCGCGGAAAATCGGATGGCGCAAGTCCATACGTGCTGGCGCCATCGACGGACTCGCTCGCGATCTCGGCCTGCAACGCGTTCAATGCCTTGTGGGCATCCATGACGACCATGTGAAGGCTGTCGCCGCGCTCCCGGGCACCGGAGGTCATGGCGCTGATCTCCGACGCGGACAGCAGGTCGCCGGACGCCGCGGGCACTTGCCCGCGGAGCCCTTCGAAACGGCGCTGCAGATCCCCTCCGCGCTCGGAGTGCAGCGGCACGAGCATCGCGCCGATGTCGCGCAGCAGCGCCTGTATCAGCTGCGCTGCGCGGGGGATGTGATAGGTGCCATTCCCGCGCTGCTCGCTCGCCGCAATGACGTTGTCCCAGGCATCGTCCTCGACGCCGCACGCGAGGCGCTCCCGTCGAAGGTCTGCATTGGACCGATCCGGATGATCGGCACGCGCCGCCGCCGTCTGCAGCAAGGTGAAATAGTATTTCGCCCGGTCATTGGCGGCCAGGCCAGCGTTGAGAAGCGCCGGCAACAACAGTCCGGGCTCTCCGAGATCGGCAATGATGCGGGTCTTTGCGGTCATCGACTGGATCGCCGCATGCCATCGAAGGCAGTCGGCGCGAACTATCGAGTATCGCGACTATCGATGACAGAAGTGTGACATTCACTGCGCCGGAACCTGAATGCTCCGTGGCGGACACAAAAGCACGCACCGGGGTGACTGCGCCGCGCGCGCCGCCCGCGGGCAATTGACGGAGCGCCTCAGTGCGCGACCCGCGAAAGGCGCGTTCGCGTCCTCCGGCTGGCGAAAAGAAGAAGGTAATCGGTGATCCGCGCGTCGCTCTTCAATCGCGCAAGTTCGACTTCGTAGACCTGCTTCACCTCGGCAACCGGGCGTTTGGTCTCCTGCGCCAGCGCCTCGATCGCGGCCAGACTGTTCGCCAGTTCATCCGAGTCATTGTAGAGTTCGCTCACGTGCCGCTCCGTCGTCCGAATCGCGCCGCGCCCGCGTGTCACACGAATTGTGTTCATGCATCCCGCGAGCCTGAGCCCAATCCCAATAATACCGCAGGTGGACGCGCGTTGGTCGACGCTTTTCACAATGAAGTTGAATTCCCAATTTGGCGCCGCGTTGAAAATGCATGCCGGACAAGGCATATGCTGGCCAAATTTGAAGCAATATCTGAGGATTGATCTGGGTTAAGGGTTCAACATGCTCGCGACCGCGACTCCGTACGGCTCGGACAAGACCGGCTTGATCTTTGGTTACCTGTTCGCGCCGGATGCCGGAGGTCGGGCAGTCAGCAGCAACGAGGCGGTCGAGTGGCTCGCGCGCGACCGTGCGCGGCGCTCCGGCGGGTTCCTGTGGCTGCACTTCGACCTCACCAACGTGGCCGCAGAGAAGTGGCTGCACGAGCATCTCGCATTGTCGCCGGCATTCTTCGAAGCGGTTCACGAAGGTTCACGGGCTACGCGCATTGATTACGCGGACGGCGCACTGATCGCGATCGTCAACGACGTGCTGTACGACTTCGCGTTCGAAGCGACCGACATTTCGACCCTGTGGGTCAGCGCCGACGAGCGGCTCGTCGTCAGCGCCCGACGCAAGCCGTTGCGGTCGGTCGACCGCCTGCGCGGCTCCGTACGCAACGGCGAGACATTCCGCTCGTCAGTGGAGCTGATGGTCCACCTGCTGCGCGACCAGGCGGACGTGCTCGTCCAGATCCTGCGCAACGCGACGACGAAGGTTGACGGAATCGAAGACAGCCTGCTGGCCGGCCGGCTGGATCACAAACGAGTGAACCTGGGGGCACTGCGGCGGGTCCTCGCCCGGCTTCAGCGGGTGCTCGCACCCGAGCCGGCAGCGCTCTTCCGGCTGCTCAATCGCCCGCCTGGATGGGTCGCCGATTCGGACCTGCAGGAACTTCGGCAATCGACCGAGGAGTTTTCGGCCGAGCTGAACGACGTGGCCGCGCTGCTCGAGCGGATCAAGCTATTGCAGGAAGAGGTGGCCTCGCAGATCAACGAGCAGAACAACAGGAGCCTGTTCCTGCTGACGGTCTTCACGGTTCTCGCGTTGCCGATCAACATCATCGCCGGACTCTTCGGCATGAACGTCGGCGGCATTCCGCTTGCGCAGAACGAGCGCGGCTTCTGGATCATCGTTGGGCTCGTCGCGGCCTTCACCGGAGCCGCGCTCTGGATCGTGTTTCGCCGCCGGCGCGAATAGCCACGCGCCCGGCGAATGCCGGCAACGATGCGGCGGCGCGCTCAGGCGAGACGCAACAGGCGTGCCACCGGGACACGTAGCGTCGACAGCGAAGGAGCCGCGGCCAACACCGATCCCACGCCGAGGAGCGCAGCGGCAAGGGCCAACTCGGGCGCGCCAATCGTCGCGTCGACGGCCAGTCCCAGCTGCTCGCTGACCATGGCGCCCATTGCCTTGGCCAGCACGAAGCCCAGTCCCACACCGAGCAGCACGCCGGTGCCGATCAGCACCGCGCCCTGCAGCCAGACCGTGACGAACACGAACGCCGGCGGCGCACCCAGCGCCCGCAACACGCCAATGCTCTGTCGGCGCGCCGAAATGACGGTGACGATTATCAGAAGCACGCCGGTGACAAGGAGGCCGTCAAATACGAATGTCACCGACCGCAGAAGGTCGTGCACGTTGCCGAGGACGGCGTAAAGCTGGTTGAGGACTTCTGCCGGAAACAGCGCCATCGTCTCGCGACCCCGGTATTGCTGCCGAAGTCGGTACGCATCGGTTACCGTGCGCGGCCGCACGACCAGCGCCGGCACGGGCCCAGCCTCGACCGCCGACCACGGCGGACCCACGTGCGAGGACGCGGTCGCATTCACTGCCTCCGACGTGCCGGATGATGGCCTGGCGTGCATCGCCCACATCGCCTCGATCGGAACCAGGATAGCGTGATCCCAGGGCGTGCCGGATCGTACGAGCCTGCCGACAATGGTCAATTGCGCGTCGTGATCGTGCGCTTCGAGAACGTTCTCGGCGGGTGTGCCGTGAGCGGGCCGTATCTTTTCGCCGACGGGCAGGTCCACGCTGGCACCGATCATCACCTCGTCGACGCGCTGGAACGCGCGCCCGTCGACAACCGAAAGCTTGCCGCCATTCGTCGCGAACTTTGCGGTAGTCCCGACCAACGGGTAGCCGCGAAACGAGTCGGTGACCGCGACGGGCGCGACCTCGGCGACCCCCGCATCGGCCTGCAACAGGAGCAGCGTTCGGGCGGGCAGCAGATCCAATGCCGCCGGCTGCAGATAGACAGTCGTCAGCACCAGTTGTGTCGGGCTTCCCGACGCTCCGACGACGAGATCGAACCGATCGGCAGCGCGCGCGCTTGCCAGCCTCAGCGCACGCTCCTGCGCGCTGAGCGCAACGCCCAGCGCCACCGCAACGGCAATCAACGCGACGACCGCCGCACAACCCAGCGGATTGCGGCGAAGTTCGGCAACAATCAGCGGCAGCGGATTCACGCCACGGACTTGAGACGTTGCTGCATGCAGGCGAGCGTCTGGGAACGCAGGTCTCCGTTGACGATGTCATAGGCCTGATCGAGCCGGGTTGCGAGCAACCGATCGTGCGTCGTCATGACCAGCGTGGCGTTCACGCTGCGGCACAACGAACTCAGGAGGTCAGTGACGACGTTCGCCATGTCCCGATCGAGGCTCGCCGTCGGCTCGTCGGCCAGGACAATCGCGGGCTTCCGCAGCAGGGCCCTGGCGACGGCCACGCGCTGCAATTCTCCCCGCGACAGCCAGGCGGCGTCGCTGCCGGGAAGCACTCCGACGCGCTCCAGAAGTTTCAACGCACGGGCCCGCATGGCCGGATCGATCGACCACCGATCGAATCGCAGCGGGAGCAGCACGTTCTCCAATGCCGACAACCCGGGAAACAGATGAAATTGCTGAAACACGAGTCCCACGGTCTCGCGCCGCCAAAGGTCGGCGACGCGTTCGCCGAGGGCCGTGACTTCGATCTCGCCCCAGCGTATGACGCCGCGCGCGGGCCGCTCGAGCCCCGCGAAGAGATGCAGCAGGGTCGTCTTGCCGGACCCCGACGGTCCGCAGATCGCCACCTGCGAGCCGCCATCGACCCGGAACTCGCCCACGTCGAGAACTACCCGCGGCGAACGGCCGCGGTCCGTGAACTCGACGCGAAGGCCATGCGCGTCGAGGCCAAGGCCGGCAAATGTACGGAATACCATCAATGAATCGTCCTGACCTGGGCGTCGATGACACGTACCAGGCTGACGAATCCGGTATGCGGGTCCGTTTTCGAGCCAAGTTCGAGGATCCCGCTTACCGCAACGGGCAGGCCGTCTTGTGTCCAGCGCGCGCGATCGCGCGGATAGACGACGATGATGTCGGTGGGCCAATCCGCATCGGAATTGCAGAACGGACACAAGGCGACCGGCGCCCGGGTCAGCACGAAGAAGCCCATTTCGGCTTTCAGCGGCGGCGCCATGTAACCGAGGATCTGCACCGGCTTTCCGTCGAGCGATTCGGCCTTTCCGGACAGCTCGAGTCCAAGGACGGATTGGGTCTTGTAGAGTTCCGCAAAGGTCAGGTTGCCGCTCTTCCCATCGGCGCGCGCAAGTCGCGGGGAAACAATCCCCATGCCGGCAACGAGCCCAGCCGCGCCCATCGTGCCCAGCCATTGTCGCCGGTCCACTCGGTCTCTCCGCCGTCGCCTCGTCAGGGCTCCGCCTTTGCTATGGTATTGACGCCGCCATCGTCCCGGCCGGCGCCGCGGCTTTCCGGGCGGGCTCCGGTTGTCCCAGGCCGAGCGCCTTGACCATGACGCGGAAGACTTCAACGTTTTCCATGAACCCATGGAAATTCTCGGACCCCGGACCCATCGCAGTCAGCAATCCGTCATCCATCGTGTGGGTGCCCGTGTCGGCGCCGCGCGGTAGGTTGCCGGTGCGAAGCATCGCTCCCGGAAGGTCCTTGTATTTCTGGTTGGCGACGTAGTCCTTGTCGTTGCGCACGCTGGGGACAAACGGCCCGTCGAGCTTGGGACGAAACGTTTCGTAGTGATCGGGGAAGTTGCCGTAGAACATCGCCAGGCGGCGCGATACGTCGACGCTTTCGGGGTATCCGTTCGCGTTCGGCGGCGGGTAGTTCGGGAAGCCGGCGTCCGAATAGACCCCGACCTTGTCCCGCATCTCGGGCCCCGGCTTGCCATCGTCGACGGTCCCCACGATGGAAACGCCGTGCGTATGGTCAGGCGTCACGATGATCAGCGTGTCGTCCCGTGCCGCGGCCCAGTCCTTCGCAACCTGCACCGCGTTCGACAGCATGATCGTGTCGTATACGCTACGTTCCCAGTCGAGCGGGTGGTTGTACTTGTCGATCAGACCAGCCTCGACCATCAGTACGAAACCGTCCGGATTGCGCGCGAGGATCGAAAGGGCCGCGCGGGTCATATCGGTGAGGTCGGGCTGGTTCGGAAACTGCGCGACCGTTCCCTGCTTCAGGAAATAGCGATCCAGCGCGCCGTCCATGTTTTCCGGGTGGAAGAGGCCAAGCAATTGCGCAGTCGAAGGATCGGCAGCGGCCGCCTTGAGTCCCGCATCGTCAGTGACCAATTTGAAACCGACGCGGCGAAAGAGCTCGACGAAGTTGTATCCGTCCTTGCGTTTCGAGCCCGGCGTCGACTGAGGCAGGAAGTAGGCGGAGCCGCCGCCGAGGATGACATCCGCCCTGGACAGGAGCAATTGCTCCGTGATGATGTCCTTGTCGGCGCGACGGCGCGTATGCGCAAACATTCCCGCGGGGGTCGCGTCCTGGATCTCGGCATCGGTGACGATGCCAACGGCCATCTTCGTCTTCCGCTTCACCAACTCGGTAATGGTCTCGACCCTTGGGTGCGCCAGGTTGTCCTTGTTGCGGGCCACGTAGACGCCAAGCGCGTTGACGCTCGACTTATGTCCTGTCGGGTACGCACTCATCGCGTTGGCACTGTCGGTGATGATGGAGTCGACACCGGATGTTCCAACGAGCGCCATGTGCGGCATGTCGTCGAACGCCAGTTGCCCGTAATACTTCCCTTCCTTCAGACCCTTTGACAGCACCCGGGCCGCGGTCCGATTGGCAATGGAGAGGCCGTCGCCGACGAACAGAATCACATTCTTTGCCTTGCGGGGCCCGGTGGCATAAACGTCCCATTCGACGCGCAGTTCCTGCCCGCCACCGCTTGCTTCCACGAGGTAGCGGCCGGGCTGGTCGATGACGACGTCGCGCAACACGAGCGCAGACGCGTTCGCGCCTTCCTCGTTTTCCGTGAATTGCGCCTGCCTGCCAAGCGCCGTCGCGTAGTCGGTGCCATTGACGGTGACGCGAATGCCCTCCGACGGAACGACCCGGTCGAACTCGACCTTGAAGTCGAACCGGCTTCCGGCCACGATGCCCGCTCGGTCGATAGGGTAGATCGCGCCTGCGGTCGCCGGAACGGCCGCGAACGTGGTCAGAAGCAGGACAAGCAATGCGGGCGCAAGGGCGCAGGCACGGGTCGCAGGGCGCATGTTGTTCCTCGGAGATCGGTCGCTCGCAACCGGGAATTCGGGTCGGGCGAAAGCCTCGAGGTTAACGGTTCAACGTTACATTCAGGTTGCAGAAGTGGGCGCGGGACACCCGGAGAAACTCCCGTTCACCTAGGCCGCAGCCCGCGATACGCCATCGTGGGCCGCGCGCACGTGCAGATTCGAGACAAACTGCTGCGTCGCGGTCGTCCAGGAATAGCTCAGCGCATAGTTTCTGACTGCGGCGCGGTCGCGTGTCAGCGCTTCCAGCGCCGCACTGCGCAGGTCGTTCGACAGCACTCCGGCGACGGGATCACGCACGACATCGATCGGGCCGGTCACCGGGAATGCCGCCACCGGCGTGCCGCAGGCCATCGCTTCGATCAGCACCAACCCGAAAGTGTCGGTACGGCTCGGAAAAACGAAGGCGTCAGCCTGCTGATAGAAGTAGGCGAGATCCTGCCCATGCCGCATGCCGTGAAAAGTCGCGGATGGAAAGCGCGCCTCCAGCACGGCACGCGCCGGGCCGTCGCCCACGACCCACTTGCTGCCCGGCAGGTCCAGTTCGAGAAACCGCTCAATGCCCTTCTCCACGGCAACGCGGCCCGCGTAGAGGAACACCGGACGCGTGGTGACCGCCGGGTCGCGCGACGCCGGCGTGAACAGCTTGGTGTCGACGCCGCGCGACCAGTAGGCCAGCCGCGCGAAGCCTTGCCGTTGCAGCCGGCCATGGATTTCATTCGTCGGCACCATGACCGCGGAAGAAGGCCGGTGAAACCGCCGCAACCATGCGTAAGTAATGGAAATCGGCAGGCGACACCGCGCGTGGACGTATTCCGGAAACTGCGTGTGAAACGCGGTGGTGAACGGCCGCGCGACGCGCAGGCAGTGCCGCCGTGCCGCGATACCGAGCGGCCCTTCCGTCGCGATGTGGATCGCGTCCGGGTTGTAGGCCTCGATCATTTCACCGGTGCGCGCGCCGGGCGCGACGGCCAACCGGATCTCCGGGTAGGTCGGGCAGGGAATCGTGCGAAAACTCGCAGGGGTCACGAGTCCCACTTCATGGCCCATCTGCTGCAGCTCGTAAGCCGTGTGCCGCAGTGTCGTCACGACACCGTTAACCTGCGGCGACCACGCGTCGGTCACGATCAGAATGCGCATCGTAAGGCTCCTCGTTGACTTCGTCGATAACACCCGCCGCCGGCCACGCGTGCGTGTTGTGCCAATGCAGGATCTCGAGGTCGCCCGCAGTGGTTTCCACCAGTGCGGTCAGGCTTTCCACCCAATCACCGTCGTTGCAGTAGACAATGCCGCCGATGTCGCGGATTTCTGCCTTGTGGATGTGGCCGCATACAACGCCGTCGAGCCCGCGTTCACGCGCCTCGCGCGCGATCGCTTCCTCGAAGGCAGTGATGTAACTGACGGCGTTCTTCACCTTGTGTTTCAGGAACTGCGACAGCGACCAATAGGGAAACCCGAAGTGGGCGCGGATGGCATTCACGTGCCGATTGAGCCGCAACGTAAACCCGTAGAGCGCATCCCCGACGTGCGCGAGCCATCGCGCGCAGCGGACGACGGCATCGAACGAATCGCCATGCGTAACCAGCAATCGCAGGCCGCGCGCGGTTTCGTGGATCGCTTCGTGCCGTATCGCTATCCCGCCGAAGGCGAGGTCCACGTAGTGGCGCGCGGCGTCGTCGTGGTTGCCGGGTATGTAGACGACTTCGGTGCCTCGGCGCGCTTTGCGGAGAATCTTCTGCACGACGTCGTTGTGCGTCTGGTGCCAGTACCAACGGCGTTTGAGTTGCCAGCCGTCGACGATGTCACCGACGAGGTACAGATAGTCCGAGTCGGTTCGGCGCAGGAAGTCAAGAAGCGCGGGCGCTTGGCAAGTTGGGGTTCCGAGGTGCGTGTCGGAGATCCAGATGGCGCGATAGTGCCGCGGCGGCAGATCGCGCGCGCCCGCGCCGATTTGCGCGGCAGGCGCGCAGGGTTGTTCGTCCGGCGAATCTCGCATGAGGGCCGGCGCCGGCGCGAGCTACGCCGCCCGCCGATAGTGGATCGCATTACACGGCTGGTAACCCCGGTACCGCCGGACGCCAGCGCAAACTTCGCGCCCCCTTTCAACGACCATTCCCAACTCCTTGATCGAGAAGCATTGTCGCCACGGTATCGGAGACGTGCGACGCGGCGATGAATTTTCCATTGCAGCGTCGTGACGGTGTGGCGTTGACGCAACATGGACCGATTTGCGATGGCGCCGTCACAAAGTATTCATGGCGCTACCATCGTCGTGTCACGCGGGCGGACCAGATTGACCATTCCGTGCGTCTTCATCGAGCTTTCGTGGGTTCGGCGCTCACGATTGAAAATCTCCTGTCGGGACCGGCCCGCGCGACGTTCCGCCGGCCATTGAGGGGTCCGTCCACCGGCCCCTTTTTTTTGGTCAGCGGCCTCTTGTCATCATTCGTTCAAGAAGACCGGTTCCAATAGGTGCGGGTTGTCTTCCAAGTACCGAAATTCGGAGGGTTCATGGCGGGATTCCTGCAGGCGCTCGAAGTGCAACGGTGGGACGACCACCGCTTCTACCATCACAGCCGGATCAACCAGTCGCTGCACCTCGTCAGTGCAATCAGCTTCCTGTGCAGTTACGTCCTGCTTTTTACGGATCCGGTGGCCGCGGCGCTGGTGGGTTGGCTGATCGCGATGGTCACCCGGCAGATCGGCCATTTCCTGTTCGAGCCGAAGGGCTACGACACGCTCAACCAGGCGACGCACGTGCACAAGGAGGAGATCAAGGTCGGGTACAACCTGAAGCGCAAGGCTGTCCTGTTGGCGATCTGGGCCATTTCGCCGCTCGCCCTCTATATCGACCCAACCCTCTTCGGAATCTTCGGGCAATCCGTTGAACGTGGCGAATTTCTCCATCACATGGCGTTGGTGTGGATTGCGCTTGGGTTCGGTGCGCTTCTGTTCCGCACGGTGCAGCTGTTCTTCCTGAAGGACGTACAGACTGCATTGGTGTGGCTGATCAAGATCGTCACGGACCCCTTCCACGACATCAAGCTGTACCACAAGGCGCCGCTGTATCTGCTGCGCGGCCAGTTGATCGATCCGGGAACGCCCGGGCCGACACGTTGATCGCCGGTGATGCGCGCCGGCGGCGGTCACAAACGGCTGGCGATCATCTCACCGAGGATGCGGCGGCGGATCGATCGGTTCGTCGCCGCGTCGCCGTGCCACCACCAGCCGTCATCGCGCATCGCACGCGCGGCCGCGACGAAGCGGTCGGCGACCGCGTTGAAGTCGACGTCCGTGTAATTGAGACTGAAGATGAGGCGCCCGGTGCCGATCCAGCCGAGCGCGAGACCCTCGGCGCGCAGGTAATACTGCAGCATCCAGTTGTAACGCGATGGCACGGTGTAACACGTCGTCCAGATCGTGGAGAGGTTTGCCATGCGCACAGGCAGTCCCTCGTCGCGCAGGCGGCGATTGAGCCGATCCGCGCGCTCGTTCCAGACAGCGTCCAGATCGCGGTAGAGGGCGCCGATCTCGGCGGCATCGAGCTGGTGCAGGAACTCGTGCATCGCCGCCATTACGTATGGATGCGAGTTGAAGGTGCCGCGCGCAAAGCAGACGTTGGCGGGTCGGTGGTGGTCGAAGCGCCGCATCAGGTTCCTGCGGCCACAGAGCGCACCGACGGGCAGCCCGCCACCCAGTGTCTTGCCGTAGGTGACCAGGTCTGCGCGAACTCCAAAGTACTCCTGCGCGCCGCCTGGCGCGAGACGGAAGCCCGTGAAGACCTCGTCGAAGACCAGCGCGATGTCGCGTTCGGTGCACACGGAGCGCAGGCGCTGGAGCCAGCCCGCGTACGCCGCCCGGTCGAAGTGCGCCGTGCGCGCGCCGTCGACGAGCGCCGAATCGCCCGGCGCATTGGTGTTCGGATGCAGCGCCTGCAGCGGATTCACGAGCACACATGCGATGTCGCGGCGCGTCCGCAGCACGTGCAACGACGCGTCCGACATGTCCTTCAACGTGTAGGTCTCGCGCGCTGGGACCGGATTGCCAGCGCCAGGCTGCACGTCGCCCCACCAGCCGTGGTAAGCCCCGCAGAAGCGCACCAGGTGCGAACGCCCGGTGTGATACCGCGCGAGCCGCACGGCCTGCATGACGGCCTCCGTGCCCGACATGTGGAACGACACCTCGTCCAGTCCGGAGATCACCAGGAGGCGCTTCACGTTATAGGCGACCACCGGATGGTAGGTACCGAGAACGGGGCCGAGCGTGCGCACGCGCTCGCTCCCGCGGTCGATGCATGCCTTGTAGAAGTCGTAGCCGAAGACATTGACCCCATAAGAGCCGCCGAGGTCGTACATGCGATTGCCGTCGAGGTCCGTAAGGAGGACGCCGGACGACTCGGCGGCAAATGCGCCTGCCGGGAGATGCCGGCGTACAAATCGACTGTATTGAAACGGCACACGATACGCGCTCGTGAACTGGAGGTCCGAGACGACGTCCTCGATTTCGCCGCTAAGCTGTGCCGTCGCCGCGAATCGTTCGCCATAGGTCGCCGCGAGACGGTGGAAGCCGGCGCGGCGGCGAGTCGTAATGTCGTCCGGCGCGTCGTCGGAGCGGAAAAAGCGCTCCTCGTCGTACTCGTAGTGGGGCACGAGACGCGCAATGAGCCGGGAGATGCGCGCGTGCCCCGTCAGCGATGCGTGCTTGGCCCGCGAAAGCTCGAGCCGTGCCTTGAGCCCGGGCAGCGATGCAGCGCCTATGCCGGCACCGACCAGATAGAGGGCGAGGTTCGGATCCATTTGTCTCCTCGCCCGATGATTTACCCGAGCGAGGTTACAGAGACGTGAATGTCCGTTCCGCTATCTTGCGCGTGTTACAGCAGGAGGATTTGAACTTTCTCTTGACCAATCGCATCCCGCGTCGACTTCTGACCCGGTTCATGGGGTGGTTCAGCCGCATCGAGCAACCGGTCGTACGCGATCTTTCGATCGGTGTCTGGCGGCTGTTCGCCGACCTCGATCTGCGGGACGCGAAGAAGGCGCGCTTCGCAAGCTTGCACGACTGCTTCACCCGCGAGCTCCAGGACGGCGCGCGATCGATCGATCGGGATCCCGCAGTCATCGCGAGCCCTTGCGACGGCATCGTCGGCGCCTGCGGATCGATCGAGGGCACGACAGCGCTCCAGATCAAGGGGTTTCGCTACTCGCTCGTCGATCTTCTGCTCGATCGGGATCTGGTCGAGACGTTCCGCGACGGCCGGTACGTGACGTTGCGGCTCACGTCGGCGATGTACCACCGCTTCCACTCGCCGCATGATGTCCGCGTCGAATGCGTCACCTATATTTCCGGCGATACGTGGAACGTGAATCCGATCGCCTTGCGGCGGGTCGAGCGGCTGTTCTGCCGGAACGAACGCGCCGTGCTGCGGATGCGGCTGGAAGCGACCGGCGACGTCATCGCGCTGGTCCCGGTCGCGGCGGTGCTCGTCGCGGGCATCCGTCTGCATTTTCTCGACGTCCCACGGCATCTGACGAAGCGCGGCCCCAACTTCGTTCCCTGCGACACGCGGCTGCAAAAAGGAGCGGAAATGGGTTGGTTCGAACACGGCTCGACGATCATCGTGTTCGTGCCCGACGGCTACGCGCTGTGCGACGGCATCCGTGAGGGCGCCCGCGTGCGCGTCGGTCAACCGTTGTTGCGCCTGCCACGCCCCCAGGGGTCTCCACCGACCGCCGGCGGCCCGCGGCCGGAGCGGTGCGCTTCGCGCGGAATCATTTGACGAGGATCGTCTCGCCAGCCCGCACACGATCGCCGGGCCCGACCCTGACCACAAGTCCCTCGCGCCGGGGGACGATCAGGTCGACCTGGGAACCGATCCGGATCATGCCGAAGGTCGTGCCGCGTGGGACGCGGTCGCCAACCCGGTAGTAGCTGTCGATGCCATTGACCGTCCGCGCGCCGATCTGCACCACGTACGCCGCCAGTCGTTCGCCGCGATACTCGCCTGCGAACAGCGTGACTGTCCGCTCGTTCTGCACGATGTGGACGCTGCCCGCGTAGTAGGGCTCGCGCTTGCGCAGCGTGCGCCAGTGCATAGCGCTCATGTAGGCGTTGCTTCCACGCGCAGGGTGCCGGTGGATGAAGGCGATCGATCCGTCGAGCGGCGCGCGGTTGAAGTGGACGTCGAACGGACTCATGAAGATGCCGATGACGACCTTGGGATCGGTAACGTCTTCGCGCAGGATATCGCCGACTTTCGCTGCCAGCCCCTGCTTGATGACGACGACGTCCTCGTCGGGTTCCACGTCGCGGACATAGACGACGGTACCGTCGGCCGGACTGACGAGTCCGGCCTCCGCCGGCGGCTTGCGTGCCGGATCGCGGAAAAACCAGTACCGGCGCCAGAACAGGTAGCCGCCCGCGGCGGCACCGGCGACGACCAATGCCGCGATGACGAGCGTCAGGCGACGCGCTCCCAGGCGCCGCTCCGCAAGACGCGGACGAGCGCCACGCCGGAGGCGAAGGGAAAGTCGATCACCTCGAAATCGTCCGGCTGCGCGGCAACGACTTTCAGCCAGCGCTTGACGCCCGCGTGGCGCACGAGCTCGCGGACGTAGATGTTCGTGTCGTGCAGCAGCACGTAGCTGTTGCGACGCGCGCGCCGCAACACGCCGAGAAAATCGTCGCGCACATCGCCGTAGGCGTGACTGCCGTCGATGAACGCCAGGTCGATCGGCTGCAGCTTGCGTGCTTCGTAGTCGTCGAAGAGCTGCGCGCTCGTCAACTTGTGATGCGTCACGATGCGCTCGACACCGAAGCGCCGAAAATGTGCCCGAACCTTCTGCGGATCGTCCCAGTACGCCGTCCCGCCAACGGTTCGCAACGGCCCCTCCCGGAACACCGAATACGAAGGATCGACGAACGTCAGATTGCCGCGACCATTGTCCTTGAGCCCCAGCGCAAGGCAAACCACACTGAATCCGAATCCGGACCCGATGACCAGAACATGCCGCGGCCGTAGCGCACGAACCAATCCGTAGTAAACGAAGCCGAAGCCGAGATTCAGGCTATTCGGCTCCTCGTGATGTCCGAGTGGCTTGGCGTGCTCGAGTATCTCCCTCAGCAGTGGAACGCTGAGGCTGATCGACGGGTCCGTCTGCACCTCAGGTTTCAGCATGGCTGCTCTCGGCAATGGGCTAGCTGCGGTATCAGCGCATTGAACCGAAGCAGTGTTACGGTTTGATTTCCGGCCATCGGCGCGTTCACAAGACGGCTCGATAGGTGTCCACCAAACAGCCCCCTCCACGGGACGGCGGCCTGTCGGGTCATCCGAGCCCGCAGAGTCACGCGTCTGTGGACCCGGAAGCGCGTCGTAGCTTGCGACGACGACGATGAAGAACCAGCATCGTGATCGCGGATCCGACCCCGATGCCAACGATCATCCAGCGCCCGATCTCGGTGAAAGCCCCGAGCATGCGGTCCGCAGACTCGCCAAGCAGGTAGCCGACGCTGATCCAGCATACGGCCCATAGCGACGCGGCGAGCGCGTCGAGCACCACGAAGCGCGACCATGGCATGCTCCCGGCGCCAATGACCGCCGGCCCGACCGCGCGCATGCCATAGATGAAGCGAATCCCGATGACGGCGGTGTTGGGCAGGCGCTCGACGAGTCCCTGTACTCGTGCCGCGGGGGATGCAAGCCGCGAAAATCGCGTGAGCAATGCAGGGCCGAGCACTCGGCCCGCCGCAAAGAAGAGGTTATCGCTGAGCATGGCTCCCGTCGTACCGATGGCGAACAGGACCGGCATGTCCAGAAGACCCCCATAGGCAGCGACCCCCGAAAGTACAAGAAACGTTTCGCCCTCGAGCAGCATGCCGACGAAGGTGGCCACGTAGCCGTATTCGGCCACCAGTGGCAGAAATTCGCCGGGCTTCATGGGCCCGACAGCCTCGGATCCGCGCGCAAGACTACCGGGTCCCCGCCTCGGACGCCCCCTGACACCAATCTGTCACATCGCACAACTATCCTGCCAGGTTTGGACAAAGGGAGCATTCGAATGCGCCTCCATCTTTCGGTGCTACTGCTGAGCGCCGTGCTCTGCGCGACGGCGAACGGACAGTCCTACCCGGCGGCGGCGGGAACGCCCCGTCATGCCGTCATCGTGTTCATCGACGGCGGACATCCGGAACTCTACGACGCGGAGACGACACCTGCCATCATGGCACTCGCCCGTGTCGGCACCCGTTTCACGGCGGCTGAGGTGGGCTTTCCGAGCGATTCGATGCCCGGCATCCTCGGCCCGCTGACGGGCGCGCCACCTGCCGTCACTGGTGTGCCCTACGACGTCTACTACGATCGCGCATTCGGTCAGGCAATCGAAATCACCGAGGAGATTCACGTTCCTGCGGGCCGCGCGCCACACGACCTCTTGCGCGTTCCGACGCTGTTCGAAGCCGCGAAAGCGAAGGGCATGAAGACGTCGTTCATCTCGAAGCACATCGGTTACGAAATCCTGCAGGGGCGCAGCGGCAAAGGCGTCGACATGCTGGCATTGCCGGAGCTCGCGAACTACAAGGGCTCGAACGCCGATTTCGACGCGGAGAATTTCGCTCTTCTCGAAGAACACATTCGAGGCGGCTCCGACGTCGCAGGGGTCTACGTGGTTGCGCCCAATTACACCATGAAGGACAAGGGACTCGGGGCGCAGACGCGCGCATCGATCACGATCATCGATCGGGCGGTCGCGCATCTCGTCGAGACGCTGCGCGCAACAGGCCGTTATGACGACACGGTAATCGTGATCACGTCGGACCACGGCAACTCCGAGACGCCGATTGCGATCGCGAAGTCGGGGCCGGCCAGCATCACCGGAGTGCTCGAAGGCCGCGGCATCAAGACCGTACACGTCACCTACGACAATCTCGCGCTGGTCTATCTTGCCGATCCGGCCCGTCGTGCCGAGGCCGCGGCGTTTCTCGAAGCGCCCGAGACGCGGCAGGCGCTCGGAATCGAGCGTATCGCCTCGGCGGAGGAGCTCGCGCGGTGGCGGGCCTTCGCGCCCGACCAGTTGCCCGACCTTGTCGTGCTCTGCCGACCGGATGTCGTCTATACCAAGTTGCCGGCGAAGAAGCGCATGGAACATGGAGGCATGAATGCCGCCGACCTCAGGGTGCCGCTCATCATCGCCGGCCCGGGCATCAAGCATGGTGAGACCGTTGCCGACTGGGTCAGCACTACCTCGATCGGACCGACGCTGGCGCGCCTGCTCGGTCTTGCCTTGCCCGATGCGACGGCGCCGGTGCTCGTGCGGGCGCTCGACAACTGATGGAATTGCGTGGCGAACTCCGAGCAGTGTGCAATCGATCGAGTTACGGGTATCCATTTTCCGGTGCTCAACTTCGTGCCTGCGAGTCCGGACTGACGACCGGATCAATTGAAGTTGATCCGCAGCCGCTCGATGCCCGCCCCGGATTGCAACGTTATCAGGCGCGTCCCGCGCTGGCGCCAACGACTTCCTGCCGGCTATCCGGTCGCGCGCTGGCGCGTCCGATCCATGAGCCAGGCATGGGTGCCCACGCGCGCCGGGCCTGTTGCGCCCAGCGGGGGCTGGCATTGGATATAGGTCCCATCGGGTCCGAGTTCCCAAGCCTGTCGGGAATCCTGAAGCGAAGCGTCGAGAATCTCCCATAGCTGGCGGCGCGCGCCCCGGTCATCAACGGGAGTTGCCGCTTCGACACGGCGCGAAAGGTTGCGGTACATCCAATCGGCCGAGCCAATGTAGAATTCGCCGTCGAGAGGATCTGGCGCGCCGTTGGCGAAATGGAAGATGCGCGAGTGTTCGAGGAATCGGCCGATGATCGACCGAACGCGGACATTTTCGGTGTACCCCGAAACGCCCGGACGCAGGCAACAGAATCCCCTCACGATCAGGTCGATCCGGACCCCGGCCTGCGAAGCTTTCGCCAGCGCCAGCGACAGTTCCAGATCCTCGACCTGGTTCATCTTCGCGACTATGCGGGCCGTACGCCCGGCGCGGTGATGCTCGACCTCGCGTTCGATCATCGCTCGGAACCGGTCCCGCATGTTGAACGGGGCGACGAGCAACTTCGCGAACTGCGGATGCGTCGAGCGGCCGGTGAGATGATGGAACAAGGTGACGACGTCCGCGGTAATGGCCGGGTCGCAGGTCAGCAATCCGACGTCGGTGTACAAGCGCGCGGTCTTGACGTGATAGTTGCCGGTACCGACATGCGCATAGCAGCGAAGCTTCTGCCCCTCCTTCCGGACGACGAGCGCCACTTTCGTGTGGATCTTGAGGCCGACTACGCCGTAGGTGACGTGCGCGCCGACCTTCTCCATCTCCTTCGCCCAATGGATGTTGCGGGCTTCGTCGAAGCGCGCCTGCAACTCGATCACGCAGGCGACCTGCTTGCCGCCCTCCGCGGCGCGGATAAGCGACCGGACGAACGGCGTATCGTCGCCCACCCGGTACACGGTCATCTTTATCGCCACGGTCTGCGGATCGTTCGCGGCGTCATGGATGAACTGCTCGACGCTGAGATCGAAACTCTCATAGGGGTGGTGGACGAGCACGTCCCCGGCCCGAACGACGGCGAAGATATCCGTTTCGGTATGCGGTATGCGTGCCGGGGCGAGCGGTGTCCATTGGACGTCCCGCAACTTCGGCATGCCGAGTCCGGCAATCTCGAACAACGTCGTGTAGTCCAGCAACCCCCGCACGTCGTAGACATCCTCATCGCGCAGGTGGAATCGTTCGTTGAGCGCACGGCGCAAGTCGTTGTTGGAGCCTGACTTGAAATCGATGCGCACCACGGGCTCGAAACGGCGTTGCCGAATCGCCTCCGTGACGGCCTCCCGCAGGCTGTCGGGATCGTCTTCGTCGAGCTCGACCTGCGCGTTGCGCAGAATCCGGAAAGGTGTCGCATCGACGATTTCCAGACCGGGAAACAGCTTGTGCGCGTTGGCCCGGACTAGGTCATCGAGCTGAATGAAGAGCCGCTCGCCGGGACCAACATCAGTGGCAAGCACGACCCATGCCGATATACCTGTGGGTATCTTGATCCGGACCGTCGAGAGCTCGTTGGTGGCGGGATCGCGCAGAACGATGCCCCAGTTGGTCGACTGGTTCGACATGAACGGGAACGGGTGAGTCGCATCCAGACCGAGCGGCGTCAGCGCCGGGGAGATGTTCTGGTCGAAATGGACCGACGCCTCTTCGCGCTGCGCCACGGTCAGACCAACCCAGGACTCCAGATGGACCCCGTGCTTGGCCAGTGCCGGGACCAGCGTGTCGAGGTAACACGTGGCCTGCTGGGCCAGCATCGCGGAAACGTCGGTGCGAATCCGCGCCAGGCGCGCGGGGGCCTTGTCGCCGCGCGTGAATGAATCTTCGTCGTCTTCCGGAATCTCGCTATTGCGCAGCACGCTCACGCGCTTCATGTAGAACTCGTCGAGGTTCGAGCTGAAAATCGCCAGAAACTTCAGGCGTTCGAGCAACGGATTGCGCACATCGAACGCCTCGTTCAGCACCCGCAGATTGAACTGCAGCCAGCTTACGTCACGGTCGACCCACGCATGCTCCAGCAGTTGAGCTTTCGAGAGCGGATTGTCCGTCGTATCCGGCACTTGATCAGGGGTCATCGCGATGTGCTTCGTAAGGCGTCGGTGGATGCGCGAAGTCGGACTCGCTTGTCCGTCAGCGGCGGCGACCCTGATGATGGCCGATTGCGACTTGGTCGACGTCTTGACGGTCGACTTCGCCCGCGCCGCTGAGTCACTCTTGGAGGTATATCACCGTCAAGTTGCATCAAGATGACAAGCGGGCCTCGCTCGGGATCCAGCGCAGAAGCGGTAGCCATCGACCGTTAGTTTTCGATCGCCCTCTGCCTCGTCCTGCAACCCGACACACTGTTTGGTCGCGCTGGCCGCCCGCTCCTGCCCATGCAGTTCATGGCCATAGGCGAGGTGTGTGTGAGGGAATCTCTCGTCGCGCGCGCGATCTCCCCGCCGTTCCGTGTCATCCCGTTGTCGCAGTCCTTTGGCATTGTCGCCGCTCGTGCCAGCCACAGCGCGACCGCACAACGTCTGTCCCAACTCGGACAGACGGCGTGCCGGACGACAGGGCGTTCGCCACAACCCGCCAATGACAGGAAACAAGATGATCCCAAAGATTGACAGGTCTGTCGTCATGCTGGCCTCGATAGTCGCAGCGCTGCTGATATCCGCGTGTGGTGGTGGCGACAGTGCCGCGCCCGTGACCGTGAAGCTGATCGCGATCAACGATTTTCACGGCAACATCGAAGTGCCTGCGGCGAACAATGGCGGATCGGTAGTGCTCAAGGATTCGACGAACCCCGCCGGTACCACTGTGCGCGCCGGCGGTGCCGCATACCTGGCGACGCTTGTCAAGCAACTCAAGGCCAAGAACGCGAACAGCATCGTGGTTGGCGCCGGCGACATGATCGGCGCGTCGCCTGCCACGTCGACACTGACCCACGACGAAGCCGCGGTCGATATCCTCAACCAGATCGGGCTGGAGGTGACCTCCGTGGGCAACCATGAATTCGACCACGGCAAGAACGAACTGCTGCGCATCCAGAACGGTGGATGTTACGTCGGTGGTCTGGTCGGGCACGACACCTGTATCAACAACGCGTCGTTCGCCGGTGCATCATATAGGTACCTTTCCGCCAACGTCGTCGATTCCACGACTGGCAAGCCCTTGTTCCCGGCTACCTACGTCAAACAGTTCGATGGCGTATCGGTGGGCTTCATCGGCCTCACACTGAAAGACACACCCGGCGTCGTGACTTCGACGGGGGTAGCAGGGCTCACCTTCCTCGACGAAATCGCCACAATCAATACCCAGGCTGCTCAACTGAGGGCCAACGGCATTTCGGCAGTCGTGGTGCTCATCCACCAGGGCGGGCAGACTGTCGCGACCACCCTCAACGACCAGACCTGCCCGAACCTCTCCGGCGATATCCTGCCGATCGTCGATGCGCTGAGCGCCGACGTGGACGTCGTGGTGAGCGGACACACCCATCAGGAATATGTGTGTCGCCGCAACGGCAAGCTTCTCACTTCGACCGGCTTCTACGGCAGTGCGGTAACTGAAATCGATCTCACCATCACCCCGGGCGCGCACGTCACAAATGCCGTGGCGAACACTGTCGCGGTGATCAACGACCTCAACACTGCGGTCCCGGCCGGTTATGCGATTCTCACGAAGGACGCCAAGATCGATGCCGCGGTGCAGAGGTATGTGGACCTCTCCGCAACGCTCAAGAACGCCGTAGTTGGCACCATCAGCGCAGACATCAAGCGCGCGCTGCTGCCCGGTTCGACCCCGACACGCGACGAAACCGCCGAAGGTCCGATGGGTGACGTGATGGCTGACGTCTACCTTGCCGGAGGACCCAAGGCCGACATCGCCTTCATCAATCCCGGTGGCGTGCGCGCCGATCTCATCTACAAGAACGGAGGCCAGGTGACGTATGGTGATCTGCTCACTGTGTCGCCTTTCGGCAATACCCTCGCGACGGCAGACCTTACCGGTGCCCAGCTCGTGCGCCTGCTCGAGCAGCAATGGGAAGCTGCCAACTGCTCCGCCAAGACGGGCGCCAACGGTTGTGGCCGCATGCTACAGCCGAGCAGCGGCTTCTCCTACACATGGAACGCGGCTCAGCCATCGGGCGCCGCCGACGGGCAAGGCAACCGCATTGTGCCTGGCTCTCTCAAGCTCAACGGCGAGCCGATCGACCCCAGCAAGACGTACCGCATCACTTTCAATAGCTTCATGGCTCCCGGGCCCGGTGACAATTTCTCGGTCATCACGAGAACTGGGACTCACATTACGAACAGCGGCGTCATCGACATCGATGCCTTTGTCGGGTACATGAAGAGCAACGCCAACCTCGCGCCGCCGGCAGCGCGGATCACGCGCCTCAACTGAGTCAGCCTATCGCCCAGGTCGAGCCCTCGCCCGGTCACAATCCCGGTGCTGACCGCCGTAGTGGCCCCGACGTTTACATCTGGCAGTCACGACGATGTCACAAGCACGGCTATCCATCATGGTGCTTTTCGTCGCCCTCGGTTCGGCGGCAGCCTGTACTCGCGAAGGCGGCATTGAAGAACGCCGACAATTGGTCGCAGCGGCCCGTCTCGCGCAGGAACGCTGCTACCGCCTTATTCACCACGACACCTTCGCGTACGAAAGCTGCCTTGTGGAACTGATGCGCGGTGAGGGGAAAGCCACACCAAAGCGCCTTGGCATCGAATACTTTGGCTGGGCCGGCGCGGTCAACTCGGCGCGCCTGGGCATGCGCGGCGCCGACGCTACAGCCTACGAATTCCTGGAGCGGTTTCGGGCAACCCAGAAAGAGCTTGGCATCGACGACCGAAGCTTGTGCCAGAGCGTGCCGGGCGACTGCGACGCCCGCACCGCGCGCATGATGCAGATGGAAGCGTCGCCAGCGCCGAAAGCGCAGCCGAAGGACGGCGACAATGACCTCGCGACCCATTTGCATCGCGATTGAGCAAACCGCTGGCGCCGACGGACTCGTAGGCGCCTGCTTGGACCCATGCGACATTCACCGCTCAGAATTCTGGCGCCTCCCCGAAGGATGCCGTAGAACGCGGCGATCGTGTCTTGATCCACAAGGATGTCCACAGAAATTGTGGATAACTTTGACGGGAATCCTACGGTTCGTCGAGCGCTGCTGTAACACGTTGACAAACCATGGCAACCTCCGGTTCATGAATTGCAGTTATCAACGACCCACTGTGGATTAACGGGACGGCCGAATGCGTCTGAGCGGGACCGCTACGCGCGTACCTCATTGCATGAGTACCGGCATTCGCCGTTACATCGACTGTAACAATCGAAATGAATAATTGCGGTACGATGACAAAAGTGTGTCATATGGGGACTGTGTCATGGCTGACGGAAAGAAGAAGAAATTTGACCTTGGCAGGGACGGCAGCATCACGTGCCATGTCTCCGAGGACGCCAAGCGACTGCTGATCGAATTCGATGTCGACAAGGAAGGCCTGACCAAAGCAGGGGTCAACGGCCTGATCGACGCACTGAAGAAGATTCGGGACAAGATGGGCCGCTAACGCGCAGAAGACCACACGCCTTCCAGCCGTCAATGGCGCCGACGGCCGCCGGTCTGACGTGGCGAGGCCCTCGCGGACGCGGGGCTGTGGGGCCGGGTTCTGAATTCGGGAATCGCGCAAGCGCGAGACCATGCTCAGCGCGGTCGGTCACCGCGGCCTCTGAGCTGGCAGCTTAGAGCCCCTCGTCGGATGGCACCGGTGTGCTGCGCTCGCCGGCGTGCGTAGCCGTGATCGCCGCATCGCACCCGGTCGAAGCCGCTCCAGATCGCATGCGCCGGGCAACCCGTGTTTCCTCCATTTCGCTTGAATCTCGGCAGCTCCCGGGAATACGCCGAAGCGTCGCCGCGATCCCCTGCCAGATCACATCCGAACTACGTCTTCAAACTGAAACATTGCGCCGGCAAGATGGAGCTTTCGTGGCAGGGCTTTCAAGTCAGTAGCTCGAACAAGTACCCGTCGCCAAAGCGTCGGCCCGCTGGCGGCCAGTCACACGATGAAAGCTTCCCAATCCTGTCGCTCAGATGCGGTCGCCGGTACCCATCCCGACTTGCTGCGCAAAGCCGACTTCTGCGCCAGGATTCTTGTAGAGGCCCGCAGAATTTCCGAGGGCGGTCAGTTTGGCCGGATGCTGAATCAACTAGTTGTCCGCGCGGACGACCTTCTTGGCGACATGGATGAAATTCTGGTCGCCCTTGATCCGACACGCAACGGGCCCCATTTCGCCACGGCGGCGAAACTGCATCGCGAACTCGAGCATGTTCAAGCGGCCATTACGGCTCACCGACGCGATATTGCATCCGCATCGAAATTCGACACCAGGCGTTAGCTACCTGGCTTTGGCCCGGATTGCGTTTGGCGGAGCCTTATTGCATCGCCGCAGGAATTGCCGTTCCCGATTTCCTCACGTCACTTTGGCCGCGCTGCACTTCCACAGTTGCGCGTGACCGTGGCGCGAGCACCCAGCGACGACTAGAGGCGCCTCGACGCAAGAAGTTTCCGAACCGCGCTCCAACAGTCGGTGAACAGGTCCCTCCAACTGCCGCTCGGCGGCAATGGGCGGACTTCTATGTGCCGTTTTGCGTTGGCATCGTGCGGCAAAAGTATCGAGTACATCGTCTACCTCCCATTCCGAGGGGCGGTGGTCTGGGCAGAATGTCGGCGCCCGCGACATCGAACATGCATCGATCGTGCCAATGGCGACGCAATGCACTATTTGTTCGGTGGCGCCACTCCGGGGCACCCCACGAAGGGTCGCGACTTTGTTCGGATGACCGGAACTAATACCGTGATCGCGGCAGCGGCCGACGTGGCCGGCTGCAGCCGGTCGATGTCCGTCGGGGCGTGGCGGCACAGCTCGCGCGCTCGTGACCCAGGATCTAGCCAGAGGCAACGCCAGGACGAATCGCGTACAGGCATCCAGATTTCGTGCATGAGCGGCATGATGGCCGCCGCCGCATTGGAACCAGCGCGGCTGCGACAGTTGAGCGCCCGAACGGAACAGTCACATGGCCTTGGGCTTCCAGAGGCCGAGCATCGCTCCGGTAGGATCGACGATGATCGATAGCCAGCCCATGCCCATGACCTCCGTGACGTCTTTCATCACCGTGCCACCCAGCGCTTTCACTCTCTTTGTCGCGGCTTCGATGTCGGAGACCAGGACGTAAGCGAGCCACATGGAGGGCGCGCTCGGCATCGGGTTCTTCATGAGGCCGCCTCCCGTTCCCTCGCCCACGCCGATCATCGTGTAAACGCCCGACTCCATCGGAACGTCCTCCATCTTCCAGTCGAACAGCTTGCCGTAGAAGTCTTTTGCTTTGGCGACATCGCTCGTGGCGAGCTCGACATGAACGAAGGGATTGCTCATCTGTTGCCTCCTGTGTGGGTGCGAGTACGCCCCCGATGGTCAGCGGCGCTCATCGAGCAGCGATCCCCGGCATTTGCCGGCGCCGCATCGACAAGTGTATTGCGCACGCTCGCGCTTGTTGAGCCGGCCGTCGACGGTGAGCCGGTAGTCGTAGCAAAGCTCTTCGCCGGGGCGGATTTTTCGCTTCGCTTCGATGAAGATGCGGCCTTCCTCGTCCTCGAACGTCCTGCAATTTGGATCGCAGGAATGATTGATCCAGCGCGCCGCATTGCCTCGCATGCGCGCGTCGATCACCCTGCCATCGTCCAGCTCGAACAGAAACGTGTGCGCGGAATCATCGGGATCGCTGTCGGGCCGGCTCATCGCCACGTCCCACGACGTGCGCTGGCCCTTGTATTCGATGATCACCGTGCCCTTGCGGATCTTCTCCGTGGCGAAGACGCCGCGACCGTGGATACCCGAGCGGCGTACCGAGTAGCGTTTTTGGTGCTTGCCGGCGGCCAAAGGCGTCAGACGAAATCCGGTCCGATGACGACCTTGACCACGGTCGCGGCGACGCCATCGCGGACCCGGTTGGACAGCCACCAGACCGCCCCTTTGCGAAAGCTCCAGGGCGCTTCGTCGTCGGTCAGCAGAAACGCGGCG
>Ga0209048_10000542_pt1 | contig 40102 bp, 34 predicted proteins | sample FrelakmetCRP12CR_FD_187146 | JGI IMG/M metagenome (GOLD analysis project Ga0209048, IMG submission 187146) | Freshwater lake sediment microbial communities from the University of Notre Dame, USA, for methane emissions studies - CRP12 CR (SPAdes)... | ecosystem: Environmental > Aquatic >...
TGAGAAGGTTCCGACGGCAAGCCCAAAAGACGGTTTTCTTGCCAATTTTATCCGCTAGAGGAGAGACTTCATGAACAAGAAACTCGTCGCTGTCGCCATCGCGGGCCTGGTGGCCGCCCCGCTGGCGCAAGCGCAGACCGCGAACGTCACGCTGTACGGTCGCCTGAACATGGATGTGGAAGTGGTCAACGGCAAGATCCTCAACACGGACCTGGGTGTCGTCCAGCCGGCCGCGTGCACGGGAACCGCCGTCAACGTCAACAACTGTATAACCAAGAACCCGAGCCAGTACCGCGTCAGCTCGAATTCGTCCAACTTCGGCTTCCGCGGCAGCGAGTCGCTGGGTGGCGGCCTCACGGCGATCTTCCAGGTCGAGAGCCAGACGAACCTCGACACCGGTATCGGCTCATTGAACGCCCGCAACACGTTCGTCGGTCTGCAAGGGTCGTTCGGCACGGTCAAGCTCGGACGCTACCACCTGCCGTACGACGACATCCACGATTCTGCCGTCGGCTTCGGCAACAACACGTACGAGACCGGCACGCTCGCGACGTCCGCGATCTGGGCGCAGGGGTTCACGTCCAAGGCCAACGGCGGCTTCGACGACCGCCTCTCCAACTCCGTTCGTTGGGACTCGCCGGTGTGGTCCGGGCTGAAGCTGGCGGCTTCCTACTCGGCCGGCGGGAACAGCGGCACGATTTGCCCGAGCGCGAGCGCGGGCTGCGTCGAGGGACAGCCGAAGCCCAACTCCGGCGTCTACAGCGCCGGCCTCTTCTACGGCAACGGGCCCCTGAACATCGGCGCCGTGTACCAGTACAACGTGCAGTTCCGCGCGGCCGGGCTGAACGACTACGCGTGGACGGTTGCCGCCAACTACCAGTTCCCGAAGTTCAAGATCATGGGCATCTACGAAAAGATCAATTACGACTGCGGACCCGTGAGCTGCTCCAGCGTGGCCCACCCCGGCACCGCTACCCTATCGTTGACCCATCTGTCGCGCAATATGTGGGGCCTCGGCGGATTGATCGATGTGGGCGCGGGCCAGATCTTCGCGGACTGGACGCAGGGCCAGCAGGGCAAGGGCAGTGCGCCGTTCGGCCAGTATGTCGGCGCCATAACGAACGGCTCCGACTCGGGGGCGAACCAGTATGAAATCGCCTACATCTACCCGCTGTCGAAGCGCACGATCCTGCAGTTCGGCTACAACATTGTCGCCAACGAGTCGCGCGCGGCCTACAACTTCGGCACCAACAGCTATGGCATCATCACCGGCGGCAAGCCGCAGTCTTTGATGGCCGGCGTGATCCACCTGTTCTGACAGCACGGCTTTGCTCCCGCCCCGCGGCGGGAACGCAATTCGGCGGGCGCCTGCGGGCGCCCGCTTTTTTGTCCTGTCGCAGCGCGCGCATCGGTTGGGTTCGGCTCCGGTGCCGCTGGCGCCACGGCGATACGCCCGCGCGAGCGGGTGTCCGCGCGGCGAGACCCCCGGGTCCGTGTCGCGAATCGTCGACAGCGATGCCCAGCTTTTTCCCGGGATCCGCGGGAAACCAGGATCGGGCCGACGCCACTTCGGTATCATCTGCAGGCGGAACGACCCCATGAGAGCGAAGCTTGCCGCTTTGGCTACCGCCGGCCTGCTTGCCGCCGTGCCGGCGCAGGCGCCCGCGCAATCCGCGGGCGTCGTGCTGTACGGCCGCCTGAACATGGACGTGGAAGTGGTCAACGGCAAGCAGACGGGAGACGGCTGCTTCGCGAGCTGCCCGAATCCGAACGTCTACCGCGTCAGCTCGAATTCCTCGATGTTCGGCCTGCGGGGGTCCGAGCCGCTCGGCGACGGGCTGTCCGCGATATTCCAGATCGAGAGCGCGCTGTTCATGGACACGGGCATCGGCGTGCTCAACAACCGCGATTCCTACGTCGGCCTGCGAGGGCCTTTGGGAACCGCGAAGATCGGCCGTTTCCTTTCGCCATACGACGACATCCAGCCGATCTTCGGCAACGCGCCGACGCTGACGACCTCGATCCTGTCGACCGGTGCGCTGTGGGCACAGGCCTATCTCGGGCAGCCTAACGCCGGCGGATTCGACGGCCGGATCTCGAATTCGGTCCGCTACGACACACCGACGCTTTCCGGCTTCACCGGCAGCGTCCAGTACAGCACCAACGAAGGATCGCCGACCACGCACGCCGGCATCGTCAGCGTGGGCGGTTCCTATTACAACGGTCCGGTCCAGCTGGGCATCGCCTACGAGGTGCACAGCAAGATCCGCGGCACGCCGACGGCCCCGCTGTCCGACACCGGCTTCTCGGTCGCGGGCGGCTACCAGTTCGACCAGATCCGCCTCGGCGCCGCCTACGAGCGTCTCGACTACGAGGCCACGCCGACGACCCATCTGACCCGGAACTTCTACGGCGTCGGCGCGACGATCGACGCCGGCCCTGGCCTCCTGTTCCTGTATTGGGGGCACGCGGCCGACGGCAAGGGCAGCGCGGCGGACGGCTCGCGCGTCGGCGGGCTGGTCAAGGGCGTCAGCACCGGAGCGGACCAGTGGGAGATCAGCTACACGTACCCGCTGTCCGAGCGCACGCTGCTGTACACCGGCTACGTCAGGATCCAGAACCAGTCGAACGCCGGTTACACGTTCGACATCAATCCTTATCCGATTGTCTGCAACACCTATCCCAACGGCAGTTGCGGCAAGCCCGGCGGCTTTCTCGTCGGCATGGCCCACTTCTTCTAGGGAACGCCGCATGCGGGACGACCTCGTCGTCAGTTTCGACCGCGCGCTGCGCACGCTCGCGGGGCACGCGACGTCGTCGCGACCGGTGCCCGGAGCCAACCTCGCCGACGCCGTGCTGACCCCCGATGAACGGCGCCACGCGGCCGGTCTGATGCGCGTCAACCACACCGGCGAGGTCTGCGCGCAGGCGCTCTACGCGGCACAGGCGCTCCTCGCGCGCGAGCCCGGCGTCAGGCGCGAGTTCGCCCAGGCCGCGCGCGAGGAGGAGGAGCATCTCGCGTGGACGCAGCGCCGGCTCTCCGAGCTCGAGGACCGCGCGTCGCTGCTCAATCCGCTCTGGTATGCCGGCTCGTTCGCGATCGGCGTGGCTGCCGGCGTCGCCGGCGATCGCGTGAACCTCGGGTTCGTCGTGGAGACCGAGCGGCAGGTCGAGGAGCACCTGACCGACCACATGCAACGGCTGCCCGGGTCCGACGCGAGAAGCCGGGCGATCGTCGAGAAGATGCGCGACGACGAGGCCCGCCACGGCGCAATGGCCCGCGCGGCCGGCGCCGCGGACCTGCCCTTCGCGGTCAAGACCCTGATGCGCTTCGCGGCGGACGTGATGCGGGTCGTCGCCTACCGGATCTGACCGCACCGCGAGCGCGGGGCCTCGTCGCGCGCTATCGTCAGGCGGGGAACGACGCACGCCGCCACGCGCGCAGCGCGTCGAGCCGCGCGGCGCGCACGGCCTTGCCGACGGCGTCGCCTGCCGCACGGCCCCCTGCCGGCAGGCCGCGCGCGATCGCGCCGGCGTCCACGCCCTGCACGACCGCGAGCGCCGCGCGCACGATCCTCGCGGGCGCGTAGTCTTCCGGCGCGCCGGGCCGCGCCAGCGCGTCCGCCGCGCAGGCGTCGAGCAGCCCGTCGAGCCGCTCCGGCCGGCGCAGCGCGTCCGCCGCGGTCAGCAAGTCGAGCAGCGCCGCGGGGCGGAGTTCGCGCACGCCGTGGACGCCGTCCTCCCAGCGCGCAGCGAGGCGCGCGGCGTCGCGGCATTCCGCCGGCACCTTCAATCGTGCCGACACGCGCTCGGCGAGGCGCACGCCGAGCGCTCGTCGCCCGGCGGCGCTTCCCGCCGCGTCGGACCGAACCGCCGCACGGCCGAGATCGTGGACGAGGATCGCGTACCGGACGGGCAGCGCGAACCCCTTCGCTGCCGCGTGGTCGAGCGCGCGGGCCGTGTGCCGGCCGTCGCCCGATCCGCGGCGACGCGCCGCCGCTTGCGCAGCGCCGAACAGCGCGTCGACCTCGGGCAGGAGCCGCGCCAGCGCCCCGCAGGCGCGCAGCACGGCCAGCATCCGCGACGGGTGCGGCTCCATCAGACCTTTCGCGATCTCCTGCCAAACGCGTTCCGGCGCCAGGAGCGCGAGCTCGCCGGAAGCCGCGAGCTCTTTCATCAGCGCCCGCGTCTCCGGCGCCACCGCAAAGTCAAGGCGCGCGGCGAAACGCGCGACCCGCAGCACCCGCAGCGGATCCTCGGCGAACGCCGGGGACACGTGGCGGAGCAACCGGGCCTTCAGGTCGCCTGTTCCGCCGAAGGGGTCGATCAGCGTGCCCTGTTCGTCCCGCGCCATCGCGTTGATCGTCAGGTCGCGGCGCGCGAGGTCCTCCTCGAGCGTCACGTCGGGCGAAACGAAGAATTCGAAGCCGTGGTAGCCGCGGCCATGCTTGCGTTCCGTCCGCGCCAGCGCGTATTCCTCGCCGCTCTCCGGATGCAGGAAAACCGGGAAATCGCGGCCGACCGGCTTGTAGCCCGAGGCGATCAGCATTTCCGGGGTCGCGCCGACGACCACCCAGTCGCGATCGGCACCGCTCTTCCCGAGAAGCTCGTCACGTACCGAGCCGCCCACGCGATAGACCTTCACGGGTTTCGGAACCGGGGAGCGCCGCGCCATGCCTGCACGTTATCGGCAAGGCTCCGCGGGCGCAACGTCCGCCGCGGGGCCCGGCGGGGTTCAGCGGCCGCCGCGCAGCCGATACTCGTCGTAGCGACTCCTTGTCGCCTCGGGACCGAGGTACGCCGGCACGACGGCCTCGAGCGCCTGCGGCGGGAACCCGAACACGTCGGGAAATTCGCAGCCGCAGACGCTGTCGCGGTCCATCGACGCGAGGTTGTCACGGCTCATCAGCGTCCCCGGGAGCATCTCGAGAGCGAAGGCCTGGAGCCTTCCGAGCGCCGCACCGAGCGGGACGATCGGGCGCGGCGTGCCGATCGTCTCGCCGACGAAGCGGACCAGCTCGCGCAGCGTGTAGACCTTCGGCCCGCACAGCGGGTACTTGCGCCCGATCGTCGCGGGGAGCGAGAGCGAACGCACGCAGCATTCGGCGACGTCGCCGACGAACACCGGCTGGAACCTGGCGTCCGCGCGCGCAAGCGCCATCACCGGCGCGATGCGCAGGACCCGCGCGAAGAGGTTGAGGAACGCGTCCTCGCGGCCGAAGATCACCGACGGCTGAAATATCGTCCAGGCGAGCCCGGACGCCGCGACCGCCGCCTCGGCCTCGCCCTTGCTGCGCAGGTACCGGCTGGGCCCGGCCGGATCGGCGTTCAACGCGCTCATCTGAAGCAGCCGGCGCACGCCCGACGCGTTGCACGCGGCGACGACGTTGCGCGTCTGCTCCACGTGCACCTTCGCGAACGTCTGCCCGCCGGTCTCGTTGAGAATGCCGACGAGGTTGATGACCGCGGAGGAACCCTGCGCGAGCCGCGCGAGCTCCGCGGGTCGGCTGACGTCCGCCTCGACGACATCGACGGTCGGCAGGAAGAAGAGATGCCGGGCGTTGTCGCGCCGCCGCGTCGGGACCACGACGCGACGGCCCAGCTCGGCGAGCCTGCCGACGACGTGGCGGCCGACGAAGCCGCCGCCGCCCACGACGAGGATCGACGGCTCGGCCATCGGTGATCGCCCTCCGTCCGCTCAATTGCCTGCGGCCGCGAGCGCCGCCGCGGCGCCGTTCGCGCGCGGAGGCACCGTGCCGAGGCGCACGGCGAGGGGCACGTAGGACTGCTGCAGCGCCCGCGCGTAGAACATGGTGTTGGCGAGGACCTTCTTCACGTAATCGCGGGTCTCGTTGAAGGGTATCGTCTCGACCCAGATCGCGCCTTCGAGCGGGGCCCCGTTGCGCCACGCCTGCGCACGGCCCGGCCCGGCATTGTACGCGGCGGCGGCCAGCGCCGGCAGCCGATCGAGCCGCTCGAGCCAGTACTTGAAATAGAACGCGCCGAACCGCGTGTTGAGCCCGACGTCGGAGATCTGCGACGGGCGGTAGTCGGCGCGGTTCTGCTGCTTCGCGACCCAGCGCGCCGTCGGCGGCATCAGCTGCATCAGCCCCACCGCGCCGGCGGCCGACGCGATGTCCGGAACGAACCGCGATTCCTGGCGCGCAATGCCGAACAGCAGCGCCTCGTCGACTTCGTTCTCGCGCGCCGCCGCGGCGAACTGTTCGCGGAAGGGCATCAGGTACCGGAGGCCGAAATCATGGCGGGCGGTCGTCCGCTCGGCCGTGTTGATCGCGCGATCGTAGAGGCCCTGCCGGCGCGCGTAGTCGGCGGCGAGCAGGAGCCCTTCGTCCGGCATCCCGCGCACGACGTAGACCCACTCGCGCTGCGACTCCGTGCGCATGTCGAGCTGCGCGAGCTTGACCGCGCGCCGCACCGCGTCGCGCGCGCCGAACGCCGCCAGCGCGTCGGCGTCAGGCTCGAGCGGGGCGCTCGCCGGCTCGACACGCTTGCCCAGAGCCTCGGCCGCGAGCAGCCCGTAGAAACCGAAGTCGCCGGCCAGCGCAGTGTAGATCGCGTTCGCGTCATCGGTGCGACCCGCCGCGGACAGCGCGCGGGCCTTCCAGTACCGCCATGCGGCGTCCTGCGCCTCCGACGGCGGCATCGCGTCGATCGCCGCCAGCACGTCGGACCATGCGCCGGCCCGCAGCGCGGCCCGGACACGCCATGCGCGGAGCACGTCGGAGAGCACCGCGCCATCGGCCTCGCGGAACCACTGCGCCGCCTGTGGGTTCAACTGCCGCGCCGCGTGGTAGGCGATCCGCGCGTTGCCGTAGAGGCGGTCGGCATCCGGCAGGTGGCCGCGCTGGAGATCCCAGGCCGGCCGGACCAGCGCGGCGTCGTTGCGCGCGGCGCGCTCCAGCGCGTAGAGCGCCAGCTCGCGCCCGCCCGGCTGCTTCCAGCGAAAATCGCCTCGTGCAAGCGCACTCGCCGGGTTCAGCTCGACCTGGGCGAAATCACGGGCGGCTATACGGTCGGCCGGGGGCAGGTGCATGGCGATCGTCTGCGCGAGGCGAACGTTGCCGGCTTCCGTCGCGAGTCGAAAGCGCGCGCGCCGATCTTCCGCCGTCAGCTCGCCGCTGGCGATCAGCACGGCGAACAGCGGCTCGCAGGCATCCGGCGTCGACTGGCCCGTGAACCACAGCGGCTTCGCGGCCGCGAGCGCGCCGTCGCCATCCTGCTGGCGGCGGTACTGGATCGCGTAGCACGTGAGCTCGGGATCGTCGCCGGTCGCAGCCGGGTATTCGGCAGCGAACGTCGCCCATTGGGCGCGCTTGCCCAGCACCTTCAGCCACTCGACGCGGAGCCGGTCGGCGGGCGGGGTTTTCGGCCAGCGCGCGAGGAATCTCCTCACCTCGTCGTCGCCCGCCGAATCGAGCCTGAGCTTGAGCTGCCACGACTCGACGTAGGGCTGGAGGATGTGTCCGGCGAGCCTTCCCGCCAATGCGTCGAGACGCAGCCGGTCGCCGCGGTCGTACGCGGCACGGGCAGCCAGGAAATCGGCGTCGGCCTGGGCGGCCGCCGGCGCCGCAGGAAAGCAGAGGAGCAGGACGAGGTTGAGCGCTGCCGCAGCGAGAGTTCGGTGCATGAGGTCCGTATTGTCGGCGACCCGGCCGGTTCAGGGCAACCTGCATCGCCCACGCTTTGCGCGCAATCGGCCCCGCAAGACCGGCGCACATCGCGATCCGCGCCCTCCGGATGCTAAAATTCGAGGACATCTCGGGCTCCCGTGCGGTTCCCCGCGCGATTGCGTCCGACGTCGGGGAGGGCCGATGACACAACGCAAGAGCACGCCGCTGGTCGGCGTCGTCATGGGCAGCGACAGCGACTGGGACGTCATGCGCCACGCGGCGACCCAGCTCGACGCGTTCGGCGTCGCCTACGAGCCGCGCGTGCTCTCCGCGCACCGGATGCCCGACGACATGTTCGAATACGCCGAGGATGCGGGTCCCCGCGGCCTGCGCTGCATCATCGCGGGCGCGGGCGGCGCTGCGCACCTGCCCGGGATGCTCGCGGCCAAGACGGTCGTGCCGGTGCTGGGCGTTCCGGTGCCGTCGAAGTATCTGCGCGGCGAGGACTCGCTGTTCTCGATCGTCCAGATGCCCAAGGGAATCCCCGTCGCGACGTTCGCGATCGGCGAGGCCGGCGCCGCGAACGCGGGCCTCTTCGCCGTCGCACTGATCGCGGGGACCGACCCCGCCCTTGCGCGGAAGCTCGCCGCGTTCCGGCTGAAGCAGACGAACGCGGCGCGGGCGATGCACGTCCCGCGGGAGACCGCGAAGCCCGGCACGTGAAGCGCGTGCACGAGCACCCGCCGGCGCGAACGACGAAGGCCCACCCGCTTGCGGACCGACACGGACGCGCCCGCTGATCGCGGCGCGATGACGACCCCGGAAGGCGGCGCGGCGGACGAGCGGCCTGTTGCACCGGGCGCGTGGCTCGGCCTGCTGGGCGGCGGGCAGCTCGGACGGATGTTCTGCATGGCCGCGCAGAGCCTCGGCTACAAGGTCGTGGTGCTCGATCCGGACGAGCATGGTCCCGCGGCGAGCGTCGCCGACCGCCACGTCCGGGCCGGCTACCTCGATCCGCAGGGACTCGCGGACCTCGCCGCGCTCGCAAGTGCCGCCACCACCGAATTCGAGAACGTCCCTGCGGCTGCGCTCGAGTATCTCGCGCGCACGGCCCGCGTCTGCCCGGCCGCCGCGAGCGTCTCCATTGCGCAGGACCGGATCCGCGAGAAGGCATTCCTGTCGGCGCACGGATTCGGCGTCGTGCCCTACGCGGTGCTCGGGACCGCGCGCGACGCGCACGACGCCGATCCCTTGCTGATGCCCGGCATCGTCAAGAGCGCGCGCATGGGCTACGACGGCAAGGGCCAGATTCGCGTCGCGGCGCGCGCCGAGGCCGCGGCCGCATGGGCCGCGATGGGCGGAGCGCCCTGCGTGCTCGAGCAGCTGGTCCCGCTCGCCTGCGAGGTCTCCGTCGTGGTCGCGCGGAGCGGCGGGGGCCATTGCGCGACGTGGCCCGTCGCCGAGAACCGGCATCGCGACGGCATCCTCGACGTCTCGATCGTCCCGGCGCGGGTGCCCGACGCGCTGGCCTCGGAGGCCCGTGCGATCGCGACCGCCGTGGCCGGCGAGCTCGACTACCGCGGCGTGCTCTGCGTCGAGATGTTCGTGACGACGGGCGGCAGGCTCGTCGTCAACGAGATCGCGCCGCGTCCCCACAACAGCGGCCACTACTCGATCGACGCCTGCGTCACCTCGCAGTTCGAGCAGCAGGCGCGCGTGCTCGCCGGACTTCCGCTCGGCGACGTGCGGCTGCACGAGCCGGCGGTGATGGTGAATCTGCTCGGCGACATCTGGTTCGCCGACGCCGGCGCCACGGATCCGCGCGAGCCCGACTGGACCCGGGTCCTTCGCCATCCGGCGGCGAAGCTGCACCTCTATGGCAAGGCCGTGCCGCGGCGCGGCCGCAAGATGGGCCACGTCACCTGCCTCGCGCCGACGCTCGCCGACGCGCTCGCCATGGCACGGGCGATCAAGCGCGACCTCGCGATCCCCGGAGCGGACGAGTTATGAGCGGCGCCGGGCCGTCCCGTGGACGCCTACGCGAGCAGGGCGCAGCCAAGGCCCGAAGGGCGCGTCTGCGAGCGTCGGCGGCGGCCGACGACGCCGCGCAGCGCGCTGGCCGCAACGGTGCGGAGGCCGCAACGAATCGCGCCGCCCCGGGGGGCAGCGCCGCGGCGCCAGCCGCTAGCGTGGGGGCACATCCAGCCAGCGCCGGGCCGCTGGCCGGCATCCGCGTGCTGGATCTGACCCGGCTCCTGCCCGGTCCCGTGTGCACGCTGTATCTCGTCGATCTCGGTGCCGACGTGATCAAGGTCGAGGACACCGGCGCCGGCGACTACGCGCGAGCGCTCGGCAACCGGCCGGGAACCGTGTCGGCCTATTTCCGTGCGGTGAACCGCAACAAGCGCAGCCTCGCGCTCGACCTCAAGGATACGCGGGGTCGCGACGCGTTCTTCGCGCTCGCGAAGGCCGCCGACGTGCTCGTCGAGAGCTTCCGTCCGGGCGTCGCGTCGGCGCTGGGCATCGGCTACGCCGCGGTCGCCGCGATCAACCCGCGGATCGTCTACGCGGCGATCTCCGGCTACGGGCAGACCGGACCGCGCTCGCGCCTCGCCGGCCACGACATCAACTACCTGGGCTACGCCGGCGTGCTCGACCAGACCGGCACGCGCGGGGGCCCGCCCGCGCTCTGCAACCTCCAGATCGCCGACCTTCTGGGCGGTGCAGCTCCGGCCGCGATCGGGCTCCTCGCGGCGCTCGCAGGCGCCCAGCGCACCGGCCGCGGACGCTACGTCGACGTCGCGATGGCCGATGCCTCGCTCGCGCACAGCGTCTTTCCGCTGCACGCGCTCGAACAGTGGGGCCGCGTGCCGCCGCGCGGCGAGGACCTCCTGACGGGCGGGGTCCCGTGCTATGGCGTCTATCCCACGCAGGACGGACGCTGGCTCGCCGTCGGCGCGCTCGAGGACAAGTTCTGGAAGGCGCTCTGCGCGTCGCTTGCCCGGCCCGATCTCGTCGCCGGGCAGTTCGCGCTCGGCGAGGAGGGCGCGCGCGTGCGCGGCGAGCTCGAGCGCATCTTCGCCGGCGCGCCGCTGGCGGCGTGGGCGGAGAAGTTCGCAGCCGTGGATTGCTGCGTGACGCCTGTCGCCACGCTTGCCGAGGCGATCCTGGACCCGCAGTTCGCCGCGCGCGAGATGGTCGTCACGCGGCCGGACGGATCGCGCATGTTCGCGCCGCCGTTCAAGGTTTCCGACCACCCCTTCACCGTGGCGCGCGACGCCCCGGCGCAGGGCGAGCACAGCGCCGAGATCCTGCGGGAGGCGGGCTACGACGACGACGCGATCGAGGCCCTCGTCGCCGCAGGCGTCGTCAGGGTTTCCTAGACGGCCGGCCGCGGCCCTCGCGCCGTTCGGCGCCCACCGGCAGCGTCGCGACGCGCGCGTATTCGGGATCGGCGAATCGGCATCCGGCCGCGACGTAGTCCGCGGCCATCTGCGTCGCGTCGACGCCCCAGAAGAGCTCGCTGCCGATCGCGAGCGTCGGCACGCCGAAGACGCCGCGCCCGATCGCCTCGTCGGTGTTGCGGCGGAGCTCGTCCTTCACTTCCGCCGTCCCGATGCGCGCGTCGGCATCGTGCGCACCGAGTCCGCCGACGAGCTCCGCCCATTCGATCGGCAGGTCCGGCAGCCGGCCGTCGTGCCAGACGAAGCGGAAGATCCGGTGAACGGCCTCCGGCGACGACCCGCAGGCGACCGCGAGCCGCAGCAGCGGAAGCGGATTGAACGGATGCTCGGGCGGAAACCGGAGCCGGATGCCCAGGCGCTGCGCCTGCCATATGCAGAAGCGGTACGTGAACGCGCGCTTCGAGGGGATCTCGGCCGGCCCTTTCTGGCCGTGCGCGCCCAGCAACCCGGCGAAGAGCACGGGGCGGTAGCGGATGGAGATTCCCGGCGCAAGCGAGGAGAGCTGCTCGCTCTGCAGGTAGGCGAACGGCGAGACGAAGTCGAAATACCAGTCGGCGATCATCGGGAGCCCGGTGGGCCGGCCCGCTTGCGTCGTTGCGGCAGCGTCGCGAGCACCGCGCGCTTCGCGTCCGCGTCGAGCACGCTCCAGAGCGCGATTTCGTCGAGCGTGCGGAAACAGCCGGTGCAGAACGCTCCTGCCGCGTCCATCGCGCACACGCTGACACAGGGCGACGCCACCTGATCGCCCGATTCGCCCGCGGACCTCCGCAGCGCGGGCTTTCTCATGCCGCCCCCGGCGGCGGGCTCTTCGCCGCGAGCGCGCGCGCAACGCGCGACGCGGGCGGGCGCCCCAGGAAATCCGAGACCACCTGCCCCGCGAGCCGGAGCCGGGTCAGGTCGACGCCCGTTTCGATGCCGAGGCCGTCCAGCAAGTACACGACATCCTCGCTCGCGACGTTGCCGGTGGCGCCCTTCGCGTACGGACACCCGCCGAGTCCCGCGACCGAGCAGTCGAACGTGGCCACGCCCATCTGCATCGCGGCGTAGAGGTTGGTGAGCGCCTGACCGTACGTGTCGTGGAAATGGCCGGCGAGCGCCGCCAGCGGCACGCGCTCCGCGACGAGCGCGAACAGCGCCGCGGTCTTCCCCGCCGTGCCGACGCCGATGGTGTCGCCGAGCGAAACCTCGTAGGACCCCAGCGCATACAGCGCTTCCGCGATCTCGGCCACCTTGCGCGGATCGACGTCGCCTTCGTACGGGCAGCCCAGCACGCAGGAGATGTAGCCGCGGACACGAATGGCATGCACCTTCGCCGCCGCGAAGATCGGCCGCGCCCGCTCGAGGCTTTCCGCGATGCCGCAATTGATGTTCCTGCGCGAGAAGGTCTCCGAGGCCGCGACGAACACGGCGACCTCGTCGGCCTTCGCCGCGAGCGCGGCGTCGAAGCCCTTCATGTTGGGCGTCAGCACCGGGTAGCGGACGCCGGGCCTGCGGCGGATGCGGGCCATCACGTCGGCCGCATCGGCCATCTGCGGCACCCATTTCGGCGAAACGAACGACGTCGCCTCGATCGCCGGGAAGCCGGCGTCGGTGAGCCGGTCGATCAGCGCGACCTTGACGTCGGTCGGCACGTTCGCCTTCTCGTTCTGCAGCCCGTCGCGCGGTCCGACCTCGACCAGGCGGACCGACGACGGCAATCTGCCCTGCTGCTTCATGATGCGTTCGACTCCGGCGTCAATATCCACGGGCACGATCGACGACGCCGGTCACGGGTTCGCCCCGCTCGAGCCGGCGTATCTTCGCGGCGACCTGCGCGACGGAATCCCCGACCAGCGTCACGGCCGACGTGTGCGGCGTCAGCGCGACCCGCGGATGATGCCAGAACGGATGCCCGGGGGGCAGCGGCTCCTCGCGGAAGACGTCGAGCGTGGCGCCCGCGAGATGCCCGCTGTCGAGCAGCGCGACCAGGTCCTCGTCCACGACGATTTCGCCGCGCGCGATGTTGACGACGTGGGCCCCGCGCGGCAGCGCCTCGATCGCGGCGCGGCCCAGCAGCCCGCGGGTGTCCGGCGTCGACGGGAGCAGGCAGACCAGCACGCGCGCGCGCGCCAGGAACGGCTGCAGTTCGGCATCCCCTGCGAACGACTCGACCCCGGGAAAGGCTTTGCGCCGCGCGCTCCATGCGCAAAGCGGAAAGCCGAAGGGAGCGAGCGCGCGCGCCACCGCCTGCCCGAGCACGCCGAAACCAAGGAGTCCCACGCCAAACTCCGACTTCACGATGCGCGGGCGCGGCAGCCAGCGACCCTCGCGCTGCTGCGCCGCGTACGCGTCCGACTCGCGATACGCGCGCAGCACCGCGAGCGCCACGTACTCCGCCATCTGCTCGGCCATCCCCGCGTCCTCGAGACGGATCACGGGAACCTCGCGCGGCAGCGTCGGGAGCGCGAGCAACGCGTCCACGCCCGCCCCCAGGTTGAAGATCGCCTTCACCGGCCGCACCCGCGCAAAGAGCTCCGCGGGCGGCTTCCAGACGAGCGCGTAATCGGTTTCGGCGCTGCCGCCGGGCCACAGGGTAATCGCGGCGTCCGGCAACTCCGCCGCCAGCGCGGCGCGCCATTCCGCGGCCGCGGTGCGCGGCGGATGCAGCAGGATCGTCGACACGACACGGCGCGCCCGGCGCGACCGGCCCGGCTACGCGTCCCCGATGTCGACGAGGTCCGCGCCTTCCTTCACGCGGTCGCCCGCGCGGAAATTGACAGCGGCCACGACCCCGGCGGCCGGCGCGACGATCGTGTGCTCCATCTTCATCGCCTCGAGGATCATGAGCGGGGCGCCCTTCGCGACCCGGGCGCCGGCCTCGACCATCACCGCGACGACGGTTCCTGACATCGGCGCCATCAGGTGGCCGCCGTGCGCGTCCTCCTCGCCCGCATGCGCCAGCGGATCGACGAGCCGCAGCTTCCGATGCTCGCCGCGGCAGAAGACGTGGCGCTCCTCGCCGAGCCGGACGACCGCCGCGGAAAACTCCGCGCCGGGCGTCGCGACGACAACCCGGCCGTCTCGCTCGAAGACGCGCGCCGCCGCCTCGCCGGCGGACGTGCTCACGCGCCAGCCGCTGCCGTCGCGGCGCACGGCGAACTCGTGCCGCGCGTCGCCGTCGGCAAGCGAGATCGCGACCGCGTGGCGAGCGCTGTTGACCCACCACGGGTCGACCGCATGCCACGGCGAATGGGGGTCGCCCGACGCGCGTGCCGCCGCCGCGCGTCGTTCGACCAGCGCGCGCACCTCGGCGAGCGCGGCCGCCAGCAGGACGTCGGCCGGCGCCGGCGCGGGCGCTGCGAACAGCACCGCCCCATTGCGGACGATGAGACCGGTGTCCACGCGGCCGGACGCGAAGGCCTCGTGCGCGACGATGCGCTTCAGCAAGGCGATGTTGGTCGCGACCCCGACGACTTCGTACTCGCCGAGCGCCTCGGCGAGCCGGCGCAGCGCCGCGGGCCGGTCCTCGCCGTGGACGATCAGCTTGGCGAGCATCGGATCGTAGTACGGCGATATCTCGTCGCCCGCGCGCACGCCCGTGTCGACGCGCAGCGCGGGCGACGGCGCCGGCGCGCGCAGGTGCGCGAGGACCCCGATCGACGGCAGGAATCCGCGCTCCGGGTCCTCCGCGTAGATGCGCGCCTCGATCGCGTGGCCGCAGAGCGCGATCTCGTCCTGCCGCTTCGGCAGCGGCTCGCCCGCCGCGACGCGGAGCTGCCATTCGACGAGGTCCACGCCCGTGACCATCTCCGTGACCGGGTGCTCGACCTGGAGCCGCGTGTTCATTTCCATGAAGAAGAACGCGCCGTCGCGGGCGAAAGAGTCCGCGGCGATGAATTCCACCGTTCCCGCTCCGACGTAACCGATCGCCCTCGCCGCGGCGACCGCCGCCGCGCCCATCGCGCGCCGGTGCTCGGGATTCATTCCCGGCGCGGGGGCCTCCTCGAGCACCTTCTGGTGGCGTCGTTGCACGGAGCAGTCTCGCTCGAACAGGTGGACCGCGTTGCCCTGCGTGTCGGCGAACACCTGGATCTCGATGTGCCGCGGCGCCGCCAGGTACTTCTCGATCAGCATGCGATCGTCGCCGAACGCGCCCTTCGCCTCGCGCTGCGCGGAAGCGAGCGCCGTCGCGAAATCGGAGCCGCGCTCGACGACCTTCATCCCCTTGCCGCCGCCGCCGGCGGTGGCCTTGATGAGCACCGGGTAGCCGATCGCCGCGGCCTCGCGCGCGAGGAGCGCCGGCTGCTGGTCGTCGCCGTGATATCCGGGAACGAGCGGCACCCCTGCGGCGCCCATGATCCGTTTCGCGGCCGACTTCGAGCCCATCGCCGCGATGGCACCGGGCGGGGGGCCGATGAACACGATGCCGGCGCGCGCGCAGGCCGCGGCGAACTCCTCGTTCTCGGAAAGGAATCCGTAGCCAGGGTGGATCGCCTGTGCGCCGGTTCGCTTCGCGATCGCGATGATCGCGTTGCCGTCCAGATAGCTCTCCCGCGGCGGCGGCGGGCCGAGGCGATGCGCCTCGTCGCACGCGGCGACGTGCAGCGCATCGAGGTCGGCGTCGGAATAGACGGCCACGGTCCGGATGCCCATCCGCCGCGCCGTGCGGGCGACGCGGCACGCGATCTCGCCGCGGTTGGCGATCAGGATCCTGTCAAACATCGGCGCTGTGCGTCGTCTGCCCGGAACGCGCGGTCGTTCCCGTGACCCTGCCGACCTGCACCCGGATGAAGCGCCACACCTTCGGTATCAGCCAGAGCATGAGCAGCACGAGCAGGCCGATCACGATCAGCGCGGCCACCGGGTGCGCGAAGGCGAGCCAAAGCAAGGTGCCGACCGCAAGTTCCTCGCCGAAGGACGCCGCCCAGTTCGAGAACGGCTCCGGCGAGGTGTTGATCAGGGCGCGGCTCCCGGCCTTCGCGAAGTGGCTGCCCGCGGCGAGCGAGCCGCCGAGGATCGCCGCGGCCAGTGTGGCCGCCGCGGACGAATCGCCGAACACGCTCGCCGCCAGCGCGGCGCCCGCGGGTATGCGGACGAACGTGTGCACGGCGTCCCAGAGCGTGTCGACGCCGGGGATCTTGTCGGCGAAGAACTCGACGCAGAACATGAATCCCGTGGCCGCGAGCACCCACGGATGCGTGAGCGCGGCAAGCCCGCCGGGCAGCTCGACGACGTGCAGGTAGCCCAGGCCGCCGACGATGAACAGCACCGCGTAGAGCCGGATGCCGCTCGCCCAGCCGACCGCGGCGGCCAGTGCGACGAGCTGCCAGGTGTCGAACAGGGCGAGGCCCGGGATCGTGCTCATGCGCCCTCCGTCCCAATCGCCGCATGCCGAACGGTCGAGTGTCGGGCGCGGTCAATCGCACGACGACGCGCCCTTCGGGCCTGGGCTTCGCCCGTCGTGCTCATGACTTCCGGAGCGACGCCGGCACCCAGGCCGGCGCGCGCTTCTCGAGGAAGGCCGCGACGCCTTCCCTGCCTTCCGGCGATCCGCGCACGCGAGCGATGCGGCGCGCGGTGTCGGCGATCAACGCGTCGCCGATCGGCCGCTCTCCAATGGCTCGAATCAGTGCCTTCGCCTCGCTCTGCGCGCGCGGGCCCGCGAGGAGCAGCGCCCCGAGCAGCTCGTTGATCCGGCCGTCGAGCTCGTCGAGGGGAAAGATGTCGTGGACGAGCCCGATACGAAACGCTTCGGCCGCGGTGAAGCGCTCCGCGGACAGGAAATAGCGCCGCGCCTGCCGCGCGCCGATCGCCTCGACCACGTACGGTCCGATCGTCGCCGGAATGAGCCCGAGCTTCGCCTCCGAGAGCGAGAACGTCGCGTCCTGCGCCGCGAAGGCGACATCGCAGCAGGCGACGAGGCCGACGCCGCCGCCGAAGACGGCGCCGTGCACGCGCGCTATCGTCGGCTTCGACAGCCCGTGGAGCGTTCGCAGCATCGCCGCGAGCGCGGCCGCGTCCGCAAGATTCTCGGCGCGGCCGTAGCCCGCCATCCTCTGCATCCAGTTGAGGTCGGCACCGGCGCAGAAGCTCCTGCCTTCGCCCAGCAGCACGACGGCCCGCACATCCTCGTCGCCGTCCAGCGCCCGCAGGACCCGCGTCATCTCGGCGATCAGTGTCTCGTCGAATGCGTTGTGGACCTCGGGCCGGGCCAGCACCACGAGCGCCACCGCTTCACGCACGACGACCGTGAGCGTCCGGTAAGACCCCGGCGCCGCCGACGGCCCCGGCAGCCGCTTCCTCTTCGCGGCCGTCGGCCCCTTTGGCGCGGTCGGGTTTGCTTTCGCTCTTGCCTTGGCCATCGTCACATCCTGAACACGCCGAACTTCGTCGGCTCGATCGGCCGGTTGAGCGACGCCGAGATCGCGAGCCCGAGCACCTGGCGCGTGTCGGCCGGATCGATGATGCCGTCGTCCCATACCCTCGCGCTGGCGTAATACGGGTGCCCTTCCTTGTCGTACTGCGCCCGGATCGGGGCGCGAAACGCCTCCTCCTCCTCCGCGCTCCACTTGCCGCCCTTCGCCTCGATCGTGTCGCGCCGGACCGTGGCGAGCACGGTGGCCGCCTGTTCGCCGCCCATCACCGAGATCCGCGCGTTCGGCCACATCCACAGGAAGCGCGGGCCGAACGCCCGCCCGCACATGCCGTAGTTGCCGGCACCGTAGCTGCCGCCGATGATGACGGTGAACTTCGGCACCTGCGCACACGAAACGGCGGTGACCAGCTTCGCGCCGTCGCGCGCAATGCCGCCCGCCTCGTACTTCTGCCCGACCATGAACCCGGTGACGTTCTGCAGGAACACCAGCGGAATCCCCCGCTGCGCGCACAGCTCGATGAAATGTGCACCCTTCAACGCCGACTCCGAGAACAGGATGCCGTTGTTGGCGAGGATGCCGACGGGGTAGCCCCAGATCCGCGCGAAGCCGGTGACGAGCGTCGTCCCGTAGCGCGCCTTGAACTCGTCGAATTCGCTGCCGTCGACGAACCGCGCGATCACCTCGCGCACATCGTACGGCTTCCGGATGTCGGCGCTGATGACACCGTGGATGTCCTCGGGCGCGAGCGCCGGCGGCACCGGCTCGCGGACTTCCATCGCGACGCGCTTTTCCCGGTTGAGGTTGCCGACGATCCGTCGGGTGATCGCGAGCGCGTGGTGGTCGTCCAGCGCGAAATGGTCGGCGACGCCGGACACGCGCGTGTGGACGTCGGCGCCGCCCAACTCCTCCGCCGAGACGATCTCGCCGGTCGCGGCCTTCACGAGGGGCGGACCGCCGAGGAAGATCGTACCTTGCTCCTTGACGATGATCGACTCGTCCGACATCGCCGGCACGTAGGCGCCGCCGGCCGTGCACGAGCCCATCACGACGGCGACCTGCGGAATGCCCAGCGCCGACATCGTCGCCTGGTTGTAGAAGATCCGGCCGAAGTGGTCGCGGTCGGGGAACACGTCGACCTGATTCGGCAGGTTCGCCCCGCCCGAGTCGACGAGGTAGATGCACGGCAGGTTGTTCTCGCGCGCGATCTCCTGCGCCCGCAGGTGCTTCTTGACGGTGAGCGGATAATACGTGCCGCCCTTGACCGTCGCGTCGTTGCAGACGATCACGCACTCGCGACCAGAGACGCGGCCGATGCCGGTGATGATCCCGGCGGATGCGATCGTGCCGTCGTACATCCCGTACGCCGCCAGCTGCGAGAGCTCGAGGAACGGCGAGCCCGGGTCGACGAGCGCGCGGACACGCTCGCGCGGCAGCAGCTTGCCGCGCGCCACGTGCTTCGCGCAGGCGGTCTCGCCGCCACCCTGCTCCACCTCCGCCACCTTCGCCCGCAGATCGGCGACCAGCGCGGCCATGGCATCCCGGTTCCTGACGAATGTCGCGTCGCGCGGATCGAGCCGGGTTTCGAGGACGGGCATGGAAATTCAGGAGGTGACAGGCAGCGGGTGGCCCGGCATCAGCTCGTACGGGTGCACCCAGCGCGGCTCGCCGCGGATCCGGCCGAGCCAGTCGCGGATCGCAGGATACACGTTCCAATCGACGCCGATCTCCTCGGGCCAGAACAGATACCCCGCCAGCGAAAGATCGGCGATCGTCAACCGGTCACCGACGACATAGCGCCGGCCGCCGAGATGCGCGTCGAGGATCCCCCATGCGGACTCCGCCCGCCGGCGGAACTCGGCGAGCACCGCCGGTTCCGGGTCCTTGGCGAACGTGCGCAGGAAACGGTACGTCGCCGTGTAGCTCGTCAGCTTGTGGTTGTCGAAGAGGAGCCAGCGCAGGATCTCGCGGCGCTCCGCCGCGTCGGCGGGTCCGAACCGCCCCAGAGCCTCGGCCAGGTAATCGAGGATCACGCCGGATTGCGACAGCCGCGCGCCGCGATGCTCGAGCACCGGCACCTCGCCCATCGCGTTGATCGCGCGATAGGCGGGCGTGCGCGTCTCGCCGTTGAAGTAGTCGACGAACCGCGGCGCCCAGTCGGCGCCGGCGAGCTCCAGCGCGAGCGCGGGCTTGTAGGCGTTGCCCGATTGCGCGAAACAGTAGAGCGTGTACTCGGCCATGGGTGTCCTGTCGCCGGGAATCTAGAATCCGCCGGTCGCGAGCCAACGCTCGACCTGGTCGAAGCGGTCCAGTCCCCAGAAGGGCTCGCCGTCGACGATGACGAAGGGCGACCCGAACACGCCGCGCGCGATCGCCTGCTCGACCTCGCGCTTCAACGCGTCCTTCACCGCCGGATCGTCGATCGCCGCGCGTGCGGCGGCGCCGTCGGCGCCCTCGTTCGCCGCAACCGCGGCAGCCGCGTCCGGATTGGAGATGTCGACGTCGTCGACGAAGTACGCGCGATAGAGCGCCTTCGCGACGCGCGTCGCAAGCGCGGCGTCCCGTGCCTTCAGCCAGAGCACGATGCGGGAGGGCGCCTGCGCCGGTATCGGAAATTTCGACGGCATCCGGAAGCCCGTGATGCCGTGAAAACGGGCGCTCCGCGCGAAATCGCGCTTCGAGTAATCGCCCTTCAATGGAACCACCGTGAGCGGCGCCGCACCGGTCTCCTTGAAGATCACGCCCAGCAGCACGGGGCGCCAGTCCACGGTCCGTCCGTATCGGGCCGCCAGCGCGTCGATCTTCTGCGCGGCGAGATAACCGTAGGGTGACGAGAAGTCGAAATAGAAATCGATCGGTGCCGCCATGTGCCCCCTTCTCCGTCGTTTTCAGCCCGCGAGCGCGCGTCCGATGACGAGCCGCTGAATCTCGCTGGTCCCTTCGTAGATCTGGCACACCCGGACGTCGCGGTAGATCCGCTCGACCGGGAAATCGGTGACGTAGCCGTAGCCCCCGTGGATCTGGATCGCGTCCGAGCACACGCGCTCGGCCATTTCGGATGCGAAGAGCTTCGCCATCGACGCCTCCTTGAGGCAGGGCCGGCCGGCGTCGCGCAGCGCCGCCGCGTGCCAGGTCAGCTGCCGGGCCGCCTCGATCTGCGTCGCCATGTCGGCGAGCTTGAAGTTGATCGCCTGATGCTCGGCGAGCGTCCTGCCGAAGCTCGTCCGCTCGCCGGCGTAGGCAAGCGCGGCGTCGAAGGCCGCGCGCGCCATGCCGACCGCCTGCGCTGCGATGCCGATGCGCCCCGCCTCGAGATTCGCGAGCGCAATCCGGTAGCCGCCGCCTTCGGGGCCCAGCAGGTTCGCCGCGGGGACCCGGCAGTTGTCGAAGAGGATCTGCGCCGTGTCGGACGCGCGCTGGCCGAGCTTTTCCTCGACGCGCGCGACGACGAAACCGGGCGTCGCGGTTTCCACGAGGAAGGCCGAGATGCCCTTCTTGCCCGCCGCCTTGTCGGTAACGGCGAACACGACGGCGACGTCCGCGTTCTTCCCGGTCGTGATGAACTGCTTGACGCCGTTCAGCACGAAGAATTCGCCTTGCCGCTCGGCGCGGGTCGTGATCGCCCCGGCATCGGATCCGGTGTGCGGCTCGGAAAGACAGAAGCACCCGAGCTTCTCGCCGCGCGCGAGCGGGACCAGGAAGCGCTTCTTCTGCGCTTCGGTGCCGAAGGCGGCGATCGGTCCGCAGACCACGGAGTTCTGCACGCTGACGATCGTCGAGGTCGATCCGTCGCCCGCCGCGATCTCCTCCAGCGCAACGGCCAGCGAGACGTAGTCGAGGCCGGCACCGCCCCACTGTTCCTGAACAACGACGCCAAGCACGCCCAGTCCGCCCAGCGCCTCGAGCTCCGCCCGCGGAAAGTGGTGCTCGCGGTCCCAGCGCGCGGCATGGGGCGCGAGCCGTTCCGCGGCGAACGCCCGCACGGTCTCGCGGATTGCCGATTGTTCGTCGGTCAGCAGCATCGGGGACCCTGCACGAGAGCGAATGGCCGCGGGAAACCCGGCGGCGCTTCGCCGGGCGGCCGCATGCCGCAGATCCGCGGCACGCGATGCAAGGCCACCGGTGTCCGCGGGCCCGTCATCGCCGGCTGTCGAACGCGAGCTTCGCCGCGATCCCGGCGAAAACGCTGCCCAGCAGCCAGCGCTGCGCCACCACCCAGACGGGACGCTTTGCCAGCCAGCGCGCGACCCGCGCAGCGGCCAGCACGAACAGCGCGTCGCCGATCACCGCGACGACGATCTGGACTGCGCCCAGCACCAGCGACTGCGTGAACACGCCGCCCCGCGCCGGATCGACGAACTGCGGGAACAGTGCGAGGTAGAACAGCGCGACCTTAGGATTCAGGATGCTGGTCAAAAGCCCCATCCGGAAGAGTCGCGCCGGCGCGGCCTTGGGCAGCGGGCGCGGGGCGAAGACGCCGCCGGCCGATCCGTCCGCCGACGGGCGCACGGCGTCCCATGCCAGCCAGAACAGATATGCGGCGCCGGCCCAGCGCACGGCGTCATAGGCGACGGGCACGGCCACGAAGACCGCCGAGAGCCCGAGCGCGGCCGCGAGGATGTGGACGGCGAATCCGGAGGTCGTGCCCGCGAGCGAGACGAGCCCCGCCGCGCGGCCCTGCGCGAGCGTCCGCGAAATCAGGTACAGCAGGTTCGGCCCGGGCGTGAGCACCAGCAGCACGCTCGCGGCGACGAACAGCAGAAAGTTGTCGAGGCTCGGCATCTCAGCAGAGCTCGATCGCCATCGCGGTCGCCTCGCCGCCGCCGATGCAGAGGCTCGCGACCCCGCGCTTCACGCCGCGCTTCCTGAGCGCACCGATCAGCGTGACGACGATCCGCGCGCCCGACGCGCCGATCGGGTGGCCGAGCGCGCAGGCACCGCCGTGGACGTTGACGACCTCGTGCGCAATGCCGTGCTCCTTCATCGCCGCCATCGTCACGACGGCGAACGCCTCGTTGATCTCGAAGAGGTCGACGGTCCGCGTCGTCCAGCCGGTCTTCCTGTACAGCTTCTCGATCGCGCCGACCGGCGCGGTCGTGAACAGCCCCGGCTCCTGCGCATGCGTCGCGTGGCCGACGATCACCGCGAGCGGGGCGAGCCCGCGTTTCTCGGCGAGCGACCGCCGCATCAGGACGAGCGCCGCTGCCCCGTCGGAGATCGAGCTCGAGTTGGCCGCGGTGACCGTGCCGTCCTTGCGAAACGCCGGTTTCAGCAGCGGGATCTTGTCCGGCAGCGCCTTCGCCGGCTGCTCGTCCCGGTCGACGACCGTGTCGCCCTTCTTGCCGGCGACCGTGACCGCCGCGGTTTCCCACGCGAACGTCCCGTCGTTGTTCGCGGCCAGTGCGCGGGTGAGCGACGCCAGCGCAAATGCATCCTGCGCCTCGCGCGTGAAGGCGTACGTGCCCGCGCAATCCTCGGCGAACGTGCCCATCAAACGGCCCTTGTCGTACGCATCCTCGAGCCCGTCGAGAAACATGTGGTCGTAGACGGTCTGGTGGCCCATCCGGTAGCCCGCGCGCGCCTTCGGCATCAGGTAGGGCGCATTGCTCATGCTCTCCATCCCGCCCGCGATCACGATGTCGGCGGAACCGGCGACGATCAGGTCGTGCGCGAGCATCGCGGCCTTCATCGCGGACCCGCACATCTTGTTGACGGTGGTGCAGCCCGACGCGAGCGGCACGCCCGCCTTGAGCGAGGCCTGCCGCGCCGGCGCCTGGCCCTGCCCCGCCGGCAGCACGTTGCCCATGATCACCTCGTCGACGTCGGCGGGCTTGGTCGCCGCACGTTCGATCGCGGCACGGATCGCGACCGCGCCCAGATCGCTCGCCGACAGCGATGCGAAGTCGCCCATGAACGCACCCATCGGCGTGCGCGCCGCGCCGACAATGACGATCGGATCGTTCAGCATCCCGTTCCTCCTGCGACGGCTTCGGGGCGCGCGCCCCGCTCACCTGGTTTCGTTGAAGAGCTCGCGCCCGATCAGCATCCGGCGGATCTCCGACGTTCCGGCGCCGATCTCGTAGAGCTTGGCGTCGCGCCACAGCCGCCCGGTCGGGTAGTCGTTGATGTAGCCGTTGCCGCCGAGGCACCGGATCGCCTCGCCGGCCATCCAGGTCGCCCGCTCGCTCGCGAAGAGGATCGCGCCCGCGGCGTCCTTGCGGGCGGTCTCGCCACGGTCGCAGGCGGCGGCGACCGCGTAGACGTACGCGCGGGCGGCGTTCATCGCCGTGTACATGTCGGCGAGCTTGCCCTGCATCAGCTGGAATTCGCCGATCGGCTGGCCGAACTGGTGGCGCTCGTGCACGTACGGGAGCACGACGTCGAGGCACGCGGCCATGACCCCCAGCGGCCCCCCGGCGAGCACGGCGCGCTCGTAGTCGAGGCCGCTCATCAGCACGTTGACGCCGTGCCCCTCCTGCCCGAGCACGTTGTCGACGGGAACTTCGCAGTCCTCGAACACGAGCTCGCAGGTGTTCGAGCCGCGCATCCCGAGCTTGTCGAGCTTCTGCGCGGTCGAGTAGCCCTTCATGCCGCGCTCGACGAGGAGCGCGGTGATGCCGCGCGGCCCGGCCGTGCCATCGGTCTTCGCGTACACGACGAGCGTGTCCGCGTCCGGGCCGTTGGTGATCCACATCTTGCTTCCGTTCAGCACGTAGCGCTCGCCCCTGCGCTCGGCGGTGAGCCGCATCGACACGACGTCGGAGCCCGCGCCCGGCTCGCTCATCGCCAGCGCGCCCACGTGCGCACCGGAGACGAGCGGCGGCAGGTATTTCCGCTTCTGCGCGTCGGTGCCGTTGCGCCGGATCTGGTTCACGCAGAGGTTCGAGTGCGCCCCGTAGGACAGGCCCACCGATGCCGAAGCGCGGCTCACCTCCTCCATCGCGACGACGTGCGCGAGGTAACCCATCGCCGTGCCGCCGTGCTCCTCCTCCACGGTGATCCCGAGCAGGCCGAGGTCCCCCATCTTGCGCCACAGGTCCGCCGGAAACTCGTTGGCACGGTCGATCGCGGCGGCGCGCGGCGCGATTTCGTCGGCGGCGAACTGCTGCACGGTGGCGCGCAGCATGTCGATCGTCTCGCCGTGGTGAAAGTCGAGCGCGGGAAAGTTCAGCATCGTCGTGCCTCGAGCGCAGGTCTGGCGACAGGATCGAATGTAATTGACGTTTACGTAAACGTCAACACGCGGCGCCGCTCAGGCGTCCCCGCCCGCCGGTCCGGCGGCGCGCCTGGCGGGCGGCGATTCCTGCTTCAACCGCCGGCGGCAGTCGCGCTCGAGCGCCGCGATCTCCGCCAGGACCGCGTCGATGTCCTCGCGCTGCTGGTGCAGCATCGCGCGCCGGTCGTCGAGCATCTGCATGAACTTGACGAGCTGCGGCCGCTCGCTCCCCGCTGTCGCATAGATGTCGAACAGCTCGCGGATCTCCGAAAGCGCGAGCCCGAGCCGCTTGCCGCGCAGGATCAGCTTGATCCGCGTCCGCTCGCGCTCGCCGTAGATCCTTGCCTGTCCCTGCCGCCGTGGCGCGAGCAGGCCCTCGTCCTCGTAGAAGCGAATGGCGCGGGTCGTCAGCGCGAACTCCGCCGCGAGGTCGGAGATGGAATAGGTCGGTCCCGCGGCGTCGCTGACGGCCAGCCGGGCGCGGCGCAGGTGTGCATTTACGGCGGACATCGGAGGCAGCGTGACCGAAAAAGCGGTTCGGGCGTGGACGTGTCACGATAGCATACCGGCTTGACAGCCTTGGCTCTTTCCCCGAGGATGTTGCGTTGCACAAATTCGCCCCGCGATGCCGACCGCCCTCCCCCTGTCCGAGCAACCGCCGCAAGCGCGGGCGGGCATTCCTGCGGCGTTGCCCCCGGCGCTCGATTACCCGCGCACGTCGCCGCCGGCCCCCGGGGAAGCCGTCGAAATCGCGCCGCGCGTCCTCTGGTTGCGGATGCCGCTGCCGTTCGCGCTCGATCACATCAACCTCTGGCTGCTGGCCGATGCGGATGACGCGTTCACACTCGTCGACTGCGGCTTCGGAGACCTCCCCACGCGCGCGCTGTGGGAGCGCCATTTCGCGACCACGCTCGCGGCGAGACCGATCCGGCGCATCATCGCGACGCATTGCCACCCTGACCACGTCGGCAATGCCGCGTGGCTCGCCGCGCGGTTCGATGCGCCGGTCGCGATGACGCACGCCGAATACCTGACCGCCCACGCGATGGCCGGCCAGCACAGCGGGTACACGATTGCCGCCACGATCGGGCTCTTCCGCCGGCACGGCATGGCCGCGGACGCTCTCGCCGACCTCGAGAAACGGGGGAACGCCTATCGGCGCGGCGTTCCGGAGCTCCCACTGTCCTTCGATCGCCTGCTCGACGGCGACACGCGGGCAGCGGGCGACACCACCTGGCGAATTGTCGAAGGCCACGGCCACTCGCCCGAGCATGCGTCGCTCCACTCCGCAGAGCGCGGCGTGCTGATCTCCGGCGACATGCTGCTGCCGAAGATCAGCACGAACGTCAGCGTGTGGCCGGCCGAGCCCGACGGCAATCCGCTCGCGCGATTCCTGGATTCGCTGACGGCATTCGAGCGGCTGCCCGCCGACACGCTGGTGCTGCCCTCCCACGGCCTGCCGTTCCGCGGCATCGCGCTGCGCGTCGCGCAGCTGCGCGCGCATCACGAGGCGCGGCTCGGCGAGCTCGACGATGCCGTGAGAGCGTCGGATGCGCCCCTGTGCGCGGCCGAGCTCGTCCCGATGCTCTTTCCGCGCGAGCTCGACGTGCACCAGCGCTTCTTCGCCATGGGCGAGACGATCGCCCATCTCAACCACCTCTGGCATGCGTCGCGGCTCGACCGCCATGTCGCCGCGGACGGGACGCTGCGATTCGCGACGCCCGGACGCGCCTAGCCGGTTTCCCTTCCCGCAAGCGAAAGCACGACACCATGTCCCCTGCCGCCAAGTCCGTCGCCGCACCAGCCGCTGCACAGGCCCCCTCCTACGATCCGGTGGCGCTCGCGGAGTCGCTGCGCAGCGCAGCCGAGAAGAGCGCCAAGGTCATCGGCGACTTCGCGGCGCGCCACGCCGAATCCGGCCATTCGCTGGTCACCGACGAGCTGGGAATCGGCAAGGCGTTCATGGAGCTCGCCGCGAACATGCTCGCGAACCCGTACCGTCTCGCGGAGGCCCAGATGAACCTCTGGTGGGACTACATGAGCCTGTGGCAGGCGTCGACGATGAAGCTGCTGGGCGGCGCGGCCGAGCCGGTCGCGGCGCCGTCCAAGGGCGACAAGCGCTTCAAGCACGAGGACTGGGAAGAGCATTTCCTCTTCGACTACATCAAGCAGAGCTACCTGATCACCGCGCGCTGGCTGCACGATGCCGTCGGCAACGTCGAGGGGCTCGACGAGGGGACTAGGAAGAAGGTTGACTTCTTCACGCGCCAGTACATCGACGCGCTGGCGCCGTCGAACTTCGCGCTGACCAACCCGGAAGTCTTCCGCGAGACCATCGCGACCGGCGGACAGAATCTCGTCAAGGGACTCCACAACCTGCTCGACGACATCGAGCGCGGCAATGGCCGGCTCAAGATCTCGATGACCGACCCGAACGCCTTCGAGCTCGGGGTCAACATCGCGACCACACCCGGCAAGGTCGTCTTCCAGAACGACCTCTTCCAGCTGATCCAGTACGAGCCGACGACGGCAAAGGTCGCCAGGCGTCCGCTGCTGATCGTTCCCCCGTGGATCAACAAGTACTACATCCTCGACCTCCGCGAAAAGAACTCGTTAGTGAAATGGGCGGTCGACCAGGGCCTCACCGTCTTCGTGATGTCGTGGGTCAACCCCGACGAGCGGCTCGCACACAAGAGCTTCGAGGACTACCTCACCGAAGGCACCCTCGCCGCGCTTGACGCGGTCGAGAAGGCGACGGGCGAGAAGGAGGTCAACGCGCTCGGGTACTGCCTCGGCGGGACGCTGCTCGCGGCGACGCTCGCCTACATGGCCACGAAGAAGGACCGCCGGATCGTCAGCGGCACGTTCATGACCTCGCTGGTCGACTTCACGCGGGCCGGGGAGCTCGAGGTGTTCATCGACGAGGAGCAGGTCGCCTCGCTCGAGCGGAAGATGAACGAGCGCGGCTATCTCGAGGGCAGCGAGATGGCGACCACGTTCAACATGCTGCGCTCCAACGACCTCATCTGGTCGTTCGTGATCAACAACTACCTGCTCGGCCGCGACCCGTTCCCGTTCGACCTGCTGCACTGGAACAGCGACGCCACGCGGATGCCCGCGACGATGCACAGCTTCTACCTGCGCAACATGTACATGAAGAACCTGCTCCGCGTGCCCGGGGGCATCTCGCTCGCCGGAGTCCCGATCGACCTCGCGAAAGTCGCGGTGCCCACCTACTTCGCCTCGGCGGTCGAGGACCACATCGCGCCGTGGAAGACGACCTACGCAGGCCCGCAGATCCTCGGCGGCAAGTCCCGCTTTGTGCTGTCCGGTTCCGGCCACATCGCCGGCATGATCAACCCGCCGTCGGCGAACAAGTACGGCTACTGGACCAACGACAGGCTGCCCGGGTCGCCCGACGCCTGGCTCGCCGGTGCGAAGCAGCACGAGGGCTCGTGGTGGACGAACTGGAGCGCGTGGCTCGCGCCGAACCTGGGGCCCCAGGTCCCGGCGCGCACGCCCGGAAAGGGCAAGCTCAAGGTGATCGAGGCCGCGCCCGGCACCTACGCGCGGATCCGCGCCGACGGGCGATGAGCGGGGCCATGCGCTCTGTCATAGACTGCGAATCGTCGGTCGAAGGAGAATCGCCATGACACGTCTGCTTTCGCAAGCAGCTTCGCTCGTCGTCGCCGTCGTCGCATTCGGCGCCGGTACCGCCGCCAGCGCGCAGACGCCCTGCACCGACTGCGGGCAGGTGCAGTCGATCCGCTTCGTCGAGGACCAGGGCAAGGGCTCGGGCGTCGGCGCGGTCGCCGGCGGCGTGCTCGGGGGCGTGCTGGGTCACCAGGTCGGCGGCGGCACGGGCAAGACCGTCGCGACCGTCGCCGGCGCCGCGGGAGGTGCCTACGTCGGGAACAAGGTCGAGGCGAACAAGAACACCAAGACTTACTGGGCGGTCACGCTCAAGATGGACGGCGGCAAGACGAGGACGTTCACGTACACCAACCAACCGGCCGTCAAGGAAGGCGACCGCGTCAAGCTTGTCGACGGCGGCAAGCGCCTGGCGCTGCTCACCAACTGACGCGCCGCACGCGTCGGCACGATTACGCCGGGGGGCCTCCCAGGCGTTTTTCATCCGCCTCGCCGACTGCACGACCGGCGAGCGCCGCAACCCGGCATCATTTGACGACGGTGCCGCCTCCCGGGCTGCCCTTGTCGACCACTGTTCCGCTCGGAGCGGGCGTGGCGTCGGGCGGCTTCGCGCGTGCCCGCTCATGGGGTACGGGTGCGGCCGCGGCGGGGGGCGCCACCGGCACGGGTGCCTGCTGAACGGGCGCCGGCGCAGCTGCCGGGTGTCCCGCGGAGAGCGGCACCTGCATCGAACGGGGCAGCGCGGGCGGCAACGCCGGGCTACCGCTCGGCTGAGCCGACGGATGGCCGGATGCCTGCGGGGCGGCCGGCGGCTGCACGGCCGGGCCTGCGGGACTCACCGGCCTCGGATACGGCGCGTGGCGCACTTTCCCGTCGCCGCTTGCAGGCGGTGTCACTCCAGCAGCACCGCCCGCGTCCGGTGCCGGCGTCGTTCCCGGACGCACCGGGGGCGCATGCGGCGTTCGCGGCGCGGCCGTCGACGCCGGCGGCGGCACGCCTTGACCGGACGGAACTTCGACCGCCGGGGCGCGTGGAACCGGCGACGGCGTCGCAGGCACCGCCATGCCGGGTGCGGGCCGCACGGCAACGGGCGGTGCGATTGCTTCGGGAGCCTGGGCCGCAGGCACCGGCATCGCCGGCGTCGCAGTGCCGGGCGCCGGCCGCGTCCGTGGCGTGAATGGCGACGGGCTGCCGGCCGTACCGCCGGTTGGCGTCGGCGCCGAGCCTGCTGCAGACGATGCGGCGGCGTCCGGACGCGGCCTTCCGCGCGGATAAGGAGTGGATGCGGGCGGGGGTGCCCCTCGCTCGCCCGGATGCAGGGCGGGCACGTGCGCCGGTCCCGGGCTGATCGCCGGCGCCGTTGCGAGCACCGGCGCCGAGGTCGCCTGCGCCGCCGGCAACGACACCAGGTTCGCGCGAACGGGCTTCCGGCCGCCCAGCGTCGTGCCTGCGACGACGGTCATGGCGCCGGCGACACCGGCATTCGAATAGCGCGGCGGCGGCGCATTCGGCCGGACGGTCGCGCCGACCGCAAACGGCCGGTTGTAGCGGGACCAGCAGTTGTGCGAGCAGCCACGCCACCACGGATGATAGGGGTCGCCCCAGCCGAGCGGAACCCAGCCGTAGACGGCGGCCCCTCCGCCCGCCAATAGTCCCCAGCTTCCGCCGCCGTACCAGCCCACCAGCGCCGGCGCCCAGTTGGGCCGCGCGACGTACGCGCCGGGGCACCAACCCCAGCGCCCGCCCCACCGCACCCAGCGGCCGTAGTGCGACGGCGCGTAACCCCAAGGTGCGGCGTCGACCCAGGTCAATCCCCAGCCGCCGACGCTGGTCCAGTACCCGTCGCGGTACGGCGCCCAGTCGTTCGCAACGGCCGCCGGATACCAGACGGCGCCGTACGTCGGATGAGTCTCCCACGATCCGTAGGCATCGAGCTCGGCGGAGCCGACCATCTCCCGCGACACGTACGCGGTCGAGCGAGAGCGCTCGTAGAGCCGATCGCGGTTCGCGCTCCAGCTGTCGAAGCCGTCGACGCCGATTCCGTTGCGGACGTCGGCGAACGCCGGCGACATTCCGGCAACGGTTACCGACTGACCGGGCAGCGCCTGCTGCGCACCCGAAAGGAGCACGACGACGGCCTCGCCCTCGCGCACCGTGACCGTCGTCACCTGCCGGTCGGGCGCGACGTCGATCCGGTAGAGGCCGGGCCGCGTGAGCGAAACCTGCGTGCTGGGCGTGTCGACCCGCGCCGCGTCGTCCGGGTCCAGAACGCGCACGCGGATGATCGCGCGGCCCTGCGCCAGGTAGAGCGCGAGCTGGCGGTCATCGAGCCGGGACACGTGGACGTTCGTCTCGCCGGCAAGCCGGAACTGGCCGCCGCCGTAGTCCACCTCGGCACGCCCGTCGCCGGGCACCCACAGGTTGTCGCCCGACGTGACCGGGTAATTGACGCCCACCTCGGACCACTCCGTCGCGCGGTCCTGGGGCGCCAGGTAGAGCTGGCCGGCGAACTCGGCGATGCGTCCCACTCGGGCGGGAAGATCGTCGTCGGCGCGGGCGATACAGGGCACCGCCGCGACGAGCAGGGCGAAAACCCACGCGACCGACAGCGGCAGCCCGTGGAATCCGGTGCCAGCCGCCGGGCCGGGACGCAACGCTACGGTTCGCGAACGCATGGCTGAATTCCCCCGATGCTGCCTTCAACGGCCCGCGGCAGGTCCACGTTGACGGTAGCGCCCCCCGGTCGCGGACGAGCCGCCCCAATATCGGTCCGAATTTGGATTAGAATGCGCGGTCCGTCGTTCCCTTCCGCTCAGCGTCATTCGGAGTCAACACCCAGGAGACCCAAGCCATGCGGACCTTCAAACGCACCCTCCTTTCCACCGCCGTCGCGCTGGGGCTTGTCGCATCCGGCAGCGCCGCTGCGCAGTTCACGAACATGTATTTCCTCGGCGACAGCCTGACCGATGCGGGTATCTATGGCGGCGCCCGGTTCACGGTGAATCCCGGCCTCGTGTGGGCACAGGATCTCGGCAACACCTATGGCTTGGCGATCACGCCATCGAACCAGGGAGGCACCGACTACGCGCAGGGCGGCGCGCGCGTCGCGTTGCCGGGCAGCACCGTTCCCGGCTTTGCGCAGCGCCCGCTGAACGTGCAGGTCGACGAATTGCTGAAGGCGACGCCAGCGCTGAATCCGAAAGCGATCTACGCGGTATGGATGGGCGCCAACGATGTCCTGCAGAACCTCGGCGCAGTCGCGGCGGGCCAGATTTCGGCTACGCAGGCGGCGGGAAATGTCGGTCTCGCCGCGACGCAGGAGGCGGCGCAGCTCGCACGCCTTCGCGCCGCCGGGGCCCAATTCATCGTAGTGGCGAACATCCCCGACGTCGGGAAGACGCCGGGTGTCGCGGCGGGCGGGCCGGTGGCTGTCGCCGGCGGCTCGCAGCTCACGGGTGTCTACAACTCGACGCTCAACGCAGCCATGGACCAGCTCGGGTTCCAGGTCATCCGGGTCAACATGACCGCGCTCTTCAACGAGATCCTCGCGAACCCGTCCGCCTACGGCTTCACCAACTCGACAGGCGTCGCGTGCACGACGTCCAGCGCGCTCACCTGCACGACGTCGACGCTGGTCGCGCCGAATGCCGACAAGACCTACATGTTTGCGGATGGCGTCCATCCTACCCCGGCGGGGCACGTCGTCCTCGCACAGGCGGTGGACTCGATGATCACGGGGCCGCAGCAGGTCGCCGTGCTCACCGAGGCGCCGTTCGCCGTCGAGGACGCGAACTTCCGCGCGCTGGACGGGCGGATGTGGTCGAGCCTCAACACGCCGCGCACGCAGAAGAAGCTCGAGGCCTGGGCCGCGTACGACTACGGCAGAAACGACATGAACGCCGGAACGGGCAACGGCAGCGCCAACTCGAACACGCTCGCCGTCGGCGCCGACGGGAAGGTCTCCGACAATCTGCTGCTCGGCGGGATGTTCGGCTACACGCAGAACCGCGGCGATTTCGGCGGCGCGGGCGGCGGCTACAAGCTCACCCAGCCGACCGGGACCATGTACGTCGGCTATGGCGAGGGTCCGTGGTACGTGGGGGCGACGTTCGGCGCGGGGGGGCTCGACTATTCGAACGTCAACCGCAACATCCCGCTCGGCGCCGCCATGCGCAACGAGAGCGGCCAGACGCGCGGCTGGGAATACACCGGGCGGCTCCTCGGCGGCTACTGGTTCACGCTGCAGGACGTGCTGCACGGCCCGTACGCCCGCGTCACGTACACCAAGAGCGAAGTCCACGCGTACTCGGAAACGGGATCGGACAGCACGGCGCTCGCCTACGGCGCACAGGACCAGGACCAGCTGGTGTGGAGCGTCGGCTGGCAGGTCGCGGGCAGCATCGGCAGCGTGCGGCCGTTCGCGCGCGCGACCTGGGAGTACGACTCGTTGGCCAAGGACCGCAGCGTGACGGCGTCCTCGGTCAGCCTCGGCGGCAGCTACAGCATCCCGGTCGCGAAGCCCGACAACAACTACGCGCTGTTCAACCTCGGTGCGAGCATGGATTTCGGCGGCGTGACGGGGTACCTGATGGGCACGGCAACCGCCGGCCGCAGCGACGGCAACAACTGGGGCGTCACCGTGGGGATCCGCGCGCCGATCTGACCGCGTCAGCAGATCGCAGGCGGCGCGACGCGCCGCCGAATGCGAGGAGGCCGCCCGCGGGCGGCCTCTTCCATTTCACGCATGACCCGATCGCGGATGTCGCGGCGCAGCGGCCGCGTCGACGATCGTCGGCGCCCGCAGCGTACGCGCTCACGCGGGCGAGCGCGGCTTGCGCGGCGCGCGCGCGAAGGCCCTGTCGTAGAGGGGGCGCGGCAGCACGCGCAGCACGCGTCCGAGAATCGCCATCTGCCAGGGGATCACGCAAAAGCGCGCACGGCGCGCGATCGCGCGCGCGACCAGACGCGCGGCCTTCTCGGGGCGCAGCAGGAAGGGCATCGCGTACCGGTTCGCCGCGGTCATCGGCGTCGCGACGTAGCCGGGACAGATCGTGACGACGGCGACGCCGCTGCCCGCGAGCTCGAGCCGGAGGCTCTCGAGATAGCTGATGGCGGCGGCCTTCGACGCCGAATACGCGCCCGACCCGGCGAGGCCGCGGAACCCGGCTACGCTCGCGATGCCGACGAGCGCACCGCTGCGCGCCCGGCGCATCGCGTCGAGAAACGGGTGGAACGTCTGCACGAGTCCCAGGACATTCGTGTCGAACACGGCGCGAAACACCGGCAGGTCGTTCGCGTGCTCGGTCAGCGTGCCGCGCGAGATGCCGGCGTTGGCGATGACGACGTCCGGCGCGCCGAACCTCTCGATGAAGTCGGCGGCGGCGCGGGCGAGCGCGCCGGCATCGCGCACGTCGCCGGCATACGCCGCGGCGCGACCGGGCGGCAGCGCCGCGGCCAGCGCCTCGAGCGCTTCCTGCCGGCGCGCGAACAGGCCGACGTTGGCGCCCTGCGCGGCGTAGTGACGCACGAGCGCCGCGCCGATGCCGCTGCTCGCGCCCGTGACGAAGACGCTTCGCGGCGGGCGACGGCGCCTGCCCCATCCGGAGACGGCGCCCGTCGCGCGCACCCGTCAGCTCTTCGGCCGCTCGGTGCGCGCCTTCGCGACCAGCGCGTCGATTACCCCGGGCATCGCGGCGTGCGAGCTCACATTGTGGGTGACGTACTTGCCGTCGACGACGATCATCGGCACCGCCTGGATCTGGTAGGTCTGCGCCGCCCCCTGCGCCCGCTTGATCTTCCCCGCGATCGCGAACGAGTTGTACATGTCCTCGACCTTCTTCCGGTCAAGCCCCTGGCTCGCCGCCCAGTCGAAGAACGTCTTTTCCTGCCAGAGGCTCACGCCGCGGGAATGGTAGGCCGTGAACACGAGCGGGGACAGACGTGCCTCCTCGCCGAGCGCATCCAGCGTGTAATAGATCTTCGCGAGCGGGACCCAGCGGTCCTGGAAGATCACCGGCACGCGCCGGAACTGCACGTCGGCGGGCAGCGTCTTCAGCCAGCCCTGCAATACGGGCTCGAGGTCGCCGCAATGCGGGCACCCGTAGGAAAAGAATTCGAGCACCTCGATCTTCTTTCCTGTTTCCACGGGCTGCGAGTTCTTGAGCCGAAGATATTGCTTGCCTTCCTCGATTGCGACCGGCTGTGCGGCCGCGCCCAGCGAGACCGCGGCGAACAGGGCCGCCGCCAGCGGCAGGAGCCGGCGTGCCACGGATTGCAGAACATGCATGGTGAAGATCTCCGGTTCGTTGACGTTGGTTGGTCCGATTGCGAAGGCGCAAGTTCCCCCGGCGCACGACCGCTCGAGGCCGCTAGAACTTGATGACCGCGGCATCGAATCCGCGTGCGGCGAGCTCGGCCTTCATGCGCGTCAGCTCGTCGGTGTTGTCATAGGGACCGAGCCGGACGCGGAATCGATGCCCCTTGTCCGGGAGATTCGCCGACTGGATCGTCGCTTCCCAGCCCGCGAACGCGAGGCGCGCCTTGAGATTCTCGGCGTCGGCTTCGCTCGTGAACGATCCCGCCTGCAGCCAGAAGCGCTCGGCGGCCCTGGCCTGCTTCTCCGACGCCGGCGGAGCAGGGCGATCGTCCGCTTTCGCCAGCGCCTTATCCGGTGCCGCGGCCCGTTCGACGGCCGCCCTGTCGGGCGAGGCGGCCCGTTCGGCGGTCGCCTTTTCGGGTGCGGCGGAGCGTTCGGCGGTCGCTTTGTCCGGCGAGGCGACTCCGGCGGCCTTGGGCTGGATCTTCGGTTCCTCCACGCCCGGCAGGATCTTGTAGAAATCGAATCGCGGCTTCTCAGCAGGGCCCGGCTCGGACCTGCTCGGTCTGGCGGGCTCCCTGGCCGCCTCGCGCGAAGTCTCCTTTCCGGGAGACGCGGACTGATACGGATTGCCCGCCTTCGTCAGATAGATCGCGACGCCGGCGGCGAGCGCCAGGCCCAGCGCGATGCCGATGAAAAGTCCGAGCAGCGTTCCGCCGAAACCGGACTTCCGCGATCGTTCGGGACGGCGCTTCGCGTTCGCGGTGCGCGCAGGCTGGCGGTCGATGCGTGCATTCATGTGCGGGTTGGAGCCGGCGCGGACGCCGTCACATCCTGTCCGGCGCCGCGATGCCGAGCACGGCGAGTCCGTTCCTCACCACCTGCCCCGCCGCCGCCGCGAGCGCAAGGCGTGCGCGCTGCGTCGCGGCATCGTCGACCAGAAAGCGCTCGGCATTATAGTAACTGTGGAACTCGGCGGCCAGATCCTGGAGGTAGAACGTCACCAGATGCGGCGCGAGCTCGCGCGCCGCGTCGGCAAGCGCCGCCGGAAAATCGGCGAGACGGCGCAGCAGCGCCTCCTCGTAGGGGCTCGTCAGCGGCGCGAGACCCGCGGCGGCGAGCACGGCCGGCGCGTCCCCCGGCGCGATCCCCGCCTGTCGCATCACTGAAGCGACGCGCGCATGCGCGTACTGCACGTAGTAGACCGGGTTCTCCTCGGTCTGCGAACGGGCGAGGTCGACGTCGAACGTGAACTCGCTGTCGGCCTTGCGGGAGGCGAGAAAGAAGCGGACCGCGTCGCGACCCGCGTCCTCGATCAGGTCGCGCAGCGTCACGTAGCTGCCGGCGCGCTTGCTGATCTTCACTTCCGCGCCGCCCTTCATCACAGTGACCATCTTGTGTATCACGTAGTCGGGGTAGCCCGGGGGGACGCCGAGCCCGGTCGCCTGCAGCCCGGCGCGCACGCGCGTGACCGTGCTGTGGTGATCGGAACCCTGCACGTTGATCGCCGTCGTGAATCCGCGCTCCCATTTCGTGACGTGGTACGCGACGTCGGGGACGAAATACGTGTACCCGCCGTCCGACTTCCGCATCACGCGGTCCTTGTCGTCGCCGTAGTCGGTGGTCTTCAGCCACAGCGCGCCATCCTCGTCGTACGTCTTGCCCGACGCGACGAGCCGTGCGACCGTGGCGTCGACCCGGCCGTCGGAGTAGAGCGAAGTCTCCAGATAGTAGTTGTCGAATCTCACCCCGAACGCCTGCAGATCCCGGTCCTGCTCCGCGCGCAGCTCGGCGACCGCAAAGCGGCGGATCGACTCGATGTCGCCGAGATCGTGGCCGACCTCGGCGAGATAGCGCTGCGCCAGCTCGAGGATGTATTCGCCGCGATAGCCGTCCTCGGGAAACGTCGCGTGCTCGCCGAGCAGTTCCTGCGCGCGGGCGCGCACCGAGATCGCGAGATTCTGGATCTGCTGGCCGGCGTCGTTGTAATAGAACTCGCGCGTGACGTCGGCGCCCTGCCACTCGAGCAGGCGCGCGAGCGCGTCGCCCAGTGCCGCCTGCCGGCCGTGCCCGACGTGCAGCGGACCCGTGGGATTGGCCGACACGAATTCGACCATCACGCGCTCTCCGCGCCGCGCGTCGCTGCGGCCATACCGGTCGCCCTCGGCGAGGATCCGCGCGACCACCGCCTGGCGCGCGGAGGGCGTTACGAAGATGTTGATGAACCCTGCGCCGGCGATCTCGATCCGCGCCACGCTCTCCGACGCGGGCAGGGCGTTCACAAGGGCTTGCGCGAATTCGCGCGGATTGCGCTTGAGCGCCTTTGCATTCTGGAGCGCGACGTTGGACGCGAAATCGCCATGCTCCGCCTGCTTCGGCCGATCGAGCACGACCGGCACGCCGGAGCGTTCCGGGGCGACCGCCGCCAGGCCCGTCGAGAGCCACGATTCGAGTTGTATGCGCAGATCGGTCATCAGGCGGCCGCTAGACCCGAGCGACCATCGGCGGTTCGGCGATGGGGCCGCGACCCGGGCGGCGCGGCACGCAACGCCCGGATTCACGGAGTCATTGCGTCGCCGCATGCCCGGCGGCGCAATGGCGGATTATAGCCGGTCGAACGCCCCCGTCCGGGAACGGCGGCCTCACGCAAATCCGAGCGGATCGACGTCGAGCGCCCAGCGCACGCGCCGACCCGGCATCGCCTCAACGGCGCGCCGCCAGTGCGGGAGGAAGCGCTGCATGGCGCCGCGATCGATCGCGTGCGCGAGCACCTGTCCGCGCTCGAGGCCCGCGCGGCGCGGCAGGCTGGCCGGCACGGGCGGGAAGACCTCGACGGCCAGGGACTCCTCGCGGGCCGCCGCGCGGCCTGCCTCGCTGGCCGCGGCGAGAAAGGCGTCGACCACCTCGCGGCGCAGTGCCTCGGCGACGAGCAGGGCGAGGTGCGCGAACGGGGGAAGTGTCGCGGCGCGGCGTTCCGCGAGGAGCACCTCCGCGAATGCGTCGAAATCCTGCGCCGCGAGGGCGCGCGCGAGCGGGTGCGTCGGGAAATCGGTCTGGACGATCACCTCGCCGGGCAGGTCGGCGCGCCCGGCGCGTCCGGACACCTGGAACAGCAGCGCGGCCAGGCGCTCCGTCGCCCGGAAGTCGGCGCTGTAGAGGGCGTTGTCCGCACCCAGGACACCGACCAGCGTGAGCCGCGGGAAGTCGTGGCCTTTCGCGAGCATCTGCGTGCCCACGAGAATGTCGACGTCGCCCGCGTGCACCTTCTCGCTCACCGCCGCGAACGTGCCCTTCGCCCGCGTGCTGTCGCGGTCGATGCGGGCGATGCGCGCCGCCGGAAAGCGTTCGGCGAGCGCGCGCTCCAGCCGCTGCGTGCCGTGGCCGAGCGGGAGCAGGTCGACGTTGCCGCACTCGGGGCACGCGCGCGGCAGGCGTTCGGTGTGCCCGCAATGATGGCACTGCAGGATGCCGGCATCGCGGTGGACGACCAGCCGCGCGCTGCAGCGCGGGCATCCGGCCTGCCAGCCGCACGACGAGCAGAGGATCGACGGCGCGAACCCGCGGCGGTTGATGAACACGAGCGACTGCTCGCCGCGGGCGAGCCGCGTTTCGATCGCCGCGACGAGCCGCGCGCTGATCCCCTCGAGCGCCCCCGGATCCCTGCTCGGGACGAAGACGAGCCGCGGTGGGCGCGCCGGCACGACGGCGCGGAGCGGCAGCCTGAGCCAGCCGTAGCGGGCGCTCTGCGCATGCACGAGCGTCTCGAGCGCCGGCGTCGCGCTGCCGAGCACGATGGGGACGCCGCGCTGGCGCGCGCGCCAGACCGCGACGTCGCGGCCGTGGTAGCGGACCCCGTCCTGCTGCTTGAACGAAGGATCGTGCTCTTCGTCGACGACGATGAGCGCGAGCCGCGGCAGCGGCGTGAAGACCGCGAGCCGCGTGCCCAGGACTAGATCCGCATCGCCCGCCGCCGCGGCGCGCCAGCGCTGCCGCCGCTGGCCGGCCGCGAGCCGGCTGTGGAGCGTGACGGCCATCCGGCCGGGGAGCGCCGCGGCGATGCGCTGTTCCAGCTGCGGCGTCAGGTTGATTTCCGGGACCAGGATCAGCGCCTGCCCGCCCGCGGCGATGCATGCGGCGGCGACGGCGAGGTAGACCTCGGTCTTGCCGCTCCCGGTCACTCCCTGCAGCAGGAACGGCGCGAAGGTGCCTCGTGCCGCGAGCAGTGCGTTCACGGCGCGCTGCTGGTCGGCATTGAGCGACGCGCCCACGCGCCCCCCGCCCTGCCGCGCTTCGACTGCGCGGGCATCCGGCGGCGCGGGTTCCGCAAATCCCTCGGACAGCCAGCGGCGTACCGCGTGCCTCAAATGCGGCGCGAGCGCTGCATGGGCTAGCGTCGACAGCACGCCATCGGGCGCCGCGTTCCATTCCGCAAACAACGCGCGCAGGCGCGGCGCGCGGGCGCGCGACGCGGCCAGCGCCGCCCGCCCCGAATCGGTCAGCCGCAGCGGGACCGCGACCGGGTGCGACACTGCGCGGCGTTCGCGCGCGGGACCGAGCGGCGGCACCATCTGCGCGAGCACGAGTCCGAGCGGTTCCTGGTAATACGTCGAAACGAAGCTGGCGACGCCGAGCAGATCCGGCGGTAGCGCGGGAACGTCGTCGAGGACTTCCGCCACGGACTGCAACCGTTCGCGCGCGAGCTCGGACGTCGAGACGATGTCGATGACGACGCCGACGTGCGCGCGCCCCGCCAGCCGGACCCGCACGAGCGCCCCGGGCGTGATGGCGAGGCCATCCGGAATCCAGTAGTCGAACGCACCGGATGCGGCAATGGGCAGAGCGACGCGCGCGACTGCCACGGCTCTACCGGCCCCCGCCCCGCGGGATTGGCGCGCGCGGCGCCTGCTCTGTACAAGTTGTAGTGTTCGAAATGCTCAATACTCGCCGCAGCAAAAACGGGCAAGTCCTTGGTTTATAACGCAGGCTCAAAAAGCGGCTCGCGATATTTGTGGATAGTTCTGTGTGTAAGTGGCCGCTCGCATTGCGCGCGTCAGCGACCTCTCGCCAGTAACGCTATCGGGCACCCTCGCGACGCACAACAATGTTTCTTTTGTTTCAACGACTTGCAGATATCATTCCTCTGGAGCCGCGCGAATGCGCACACACCGGGCAGATCCCCCCCGCTTGTGCATAAGTGATCCGTGAGAACCGGGATTTGGGCGTTTGTCAAGCCCTTGGAGATCGAGCGTGGGCGCGGGTTGGCGTCGATTTTCCGAGGGACGCCGCAGGTGGATCAAGCGCCGGCGCGGGTTGCCCGTGATTCCCGATGGACGGCCTCGACCAGCGCGGCCACGTTGTCGGGGGGCGTTCCGGGAACGATCCCGTGTCCGAGATTGAAGATGTGACCGGGCGCCGGCCCGGCCGCACGCACGATCGCCGCCGCTTCGCGTCGGACGACATCGGGATCCGTC
>Ga0209048_10000543_pt1 | contig 40021 bp, 28 predicted proteins | sample FrelakmetCRP12CR_FD_187146 | JGI IMG/M metagenome (GOLD analysis project Ga0209048, IMG submission 187146) | Freshwater lake sediment microbial communities from the University of Notre Dame, USA, for methane emissions studies - CRP12 CR (SPAdes)... | ecosystem: Environmental > Aquatic >...
GTCACTCGCGAAGCGGGTCAGGGCTTCACGATCGTGGTGCAGGCACCATCGCAGTCGCCTCAGACCTATTACGTCCGCTGCCTGCCGACGGACTTCCCGGCCTTCACCGCGAAGAAGTCGGCGTTGACGCAGGCCGAGTACTACGTCACCGCGGCACTCCCGAACGGCCACCCCGGCAAGAGCTACCCGGCCATCTTCGACAGCAACGGCGTGCCGATGTGGTGGGGCGCGTCGGGCAACGCAGTGTTCGCGACACTGCTTCCCAACGGCCACGTGGCCTGGACCCTCCCGTCACCGACCCCGGGCGGGCTCGCCGGTCCCCGTGCCGAGGAGCACGCCCTCGACGGCTCGCTCGTTCGTACGATCAAGCCCACCGTCGGCCTGACCGACATCCACGACCTGCTGCTCCTGCCGAACGGCAACTACCTGATCGTCGCCATGACCGAGCGGTCGGGTATCGACCTGAGCGGGCTCTGCGCGGGCACGGTGTGCGGGCCGGCGTCGACATCGGTGCAGGATCCGATCTTGCAGGAGCTCAAGCCCGACGGCACGCTCGTGTGGTCCTGGGACGCGGCCGATCACATCCCCGTCTCGGAGATGGACCCCGAGTGGTACGCGGTCAACATCGCCGCGGGCAAGGCGCCGTACGACGTGTACCACTGGAACTCGGCCGAGTTCACCGGGACGGGATTCATCCTCTCCTTTCGTCACGAGAACGCGATCTACAACATCGACCGGAACACCGGCAACATCGTGTGGAAGCTCGGCGGGTCACACCGACCCGAGAGCCTGACGATCAAGAACGACCCGGTGTTCCCCGCCGGCAGCTTCGGCGGGCAGCACGACGCCCGCCTGGCCCCTGACGGGACGTTGACGATCCACGACAACGGCTGGGGCCAGCCCCGAGCGCCCCGAGCGGTTCGCTACCAGCTCGACACCACTTCGAAGCCCGGCACCGCGACCCTCGTCGAACAAGTGGGCGATCCCCTGATCACCGGCTCGTTCTGCTGCGGCAGCTCACGCAAGATGCCGGGTGGGAACTGGGTCATGGGTTGGGGAGGCACGAACACCGCCACCGAGATGGCCGCCGACGGCACCCGGGTCTTCGAGCTCGTGTTCGATCCCGCGTATCTGATCTACCGGGCGACGCCGGTCCCATACGGACAGCTCGACCGGGCTGCGCTCCGCGCCGGCATGGACGCGCAATACCCCGTCACCCCGACAACACCCGGGGTCGGAGTCAAAGGCGAGACGGCGACGCGCGCCGGCTACTGGATGTTGGACGCGGTGGGTCACGTGTACAGCTTCGGTGACGCCAAGTACATCGGAAGTCCGGCCTCGCTGATGACCAAGTTCACGGCAACGCATCTCGAGCCGACGCCGTCGGGCAACGGGTACTGGATCGTCAACAACATCGGCAACGTCTATGCCTACGGTGACGCGGCCTGGCTCGGGAACGAGCGGGCCAACATCTCGGGGACATCCGTGACGAGCCTGTCCTCGACCCCGACGGGCAAGGGGTACTGGACCTTCACCGATCGCGGCCGCGTCGAAGCGTTCGGCGACGCGGCAACGCACGGCGACCTGTCGTCCGTCCCGCTCAACGGGCCGATCGTCGGCTCCGTCGCGACACCGTCGGGCAAGGGCTACTACCTGGTCGGTTCCGACGGCGGGATCTTCGCGTTCGGCGACGCCGTGTTCTACGGTTCGATGGGTGCGACGCACCTGAACGCCCCGGTCCGGTCTCTCGTTCCGACTGCCGACGGCAAGGGCTACTGGCTCGTTGCATCCGACGGTGGCGTGTTCGCCTTCGGCGACGCCGCGTTCAAGGGTTCCATGGGTGCGACGCACCTCAACAAGCCGGTCGTCGGGATGGTGCGATTCGGCGACGGGTACCTGATGGTCGGCGCCGACGGCGGCATCTTCAACTTCTCGAACCAGCCGTTCCTCGGCAGCCTCGGCAACACGCCACCTGGGTCGCCCATCACGTCCGTCGGGGCGATCGGCGGATAGCCACCTGATCTGCGCTCCGCGTTACGGCGCACATTCCATTCCCTCGATCGCCATGGTGATGTCGAGCGGGGAACCCGACCACGCGGCCTCGAGAGCATCGATGGCATCGTCGGTCCGGCTCGGCCCGTGGTGCGAAAGGATCAGGCGCCGGGCGCCCGCTTCGACGGCGAGTGCACGCGCCTCGTCGATGGTCGCGTGACCGAACGCAGACGCCGTTGCCGCCTCGGCCTCCACGAACTGTCCGCCGTGGATCAGCACATCGACGCCGTCGGCCAGCGCGAGCGCCGCGTCGCGTGCCGGCCCGGCCGCCGCCGGGAGATGATCGGGAAGGTAGGCGATCGACCCCGTCGCATCGGTCAGCCGGTACCCGAACGTCCGCCCGCCTTTGTGCGGGATCTCGCGCGCCAGCACGTCGATGCCGTCGAAGGTGCGGGCACCTTCGCCGAGGGTCGAGAACGACCAGTGCCCGCGTAGACCGTCGGGACCGATCGGGAAGTGCGGGGGCGACATCGCCCGGGCCAGCGTGTCCACGGCGCCCACGCCCTCGTCCGGCACGAACAACCGGACCTCGGCGTCGTCGCGATCACCGGCGGCGAAGAACGGAAGTCCCTGCACGTGATCCCAGTGCAGATGGGTGAGCAGGATCGTGCCGCGGAATGGCGCCCCGTCGAGCACACCGGTGACCGATCGGATGCCGGTGCCCGCGTCGAGCAGCAACGCCGGAAGGTCATCGCCCTCCGGCGTCACGGCCACGCACGACGTGTTGCCACCCACCCGCACGAAATCCGCACCCGGCGCGGGCGTCGAACCACGCACTCCGCAGAAGCGCAGCCTCACGTGGCGGTCGCCCGCTGCTCGTCCTCACGGCGATGCCCTTCGCTGATCGACTCGAGCATGGCGCGGTCGAGCTGATCCGGGCGGACCACCGCGACCTTCGCCTTGGTGAGCGCCCGCAACGTCGACGTGCGCGTGCCGCCCTCGATCGCGGCGCGCTCCCCCAGGATCGCGCCGGGGCCGATCTCGGCCAGCGCCTCACCGTCGACCTCGACCGACAAGACCCCGTTGAGGAGGAGGAAGATCTCGTCGCCCTCGGCGCCTTGCTCGGTGAGGAGGTCGCCCTTGCCCACCTTGCGGAACTTCGGCTTCTCGCCCCCGCGCATGATGTGACCCGACAGCTCGCGTTCGAGGCCCGTCTCCACCGCGGTCATCAACGCGGGCGACTCTTCCTCACCCCATGGTGTGTGCGCGCCGAACGACGTGCGCCACCATTCCTTGAAGTCGGCGAGCCCGGCCTTGGCACTCAACGCGCCGGCGTGGTCGTAGATCCAGTGCCGCGGGAACGTGCTGGCGCCGACCAGCTCGAACTCGGAACGGCCGTCGGCGTGCAGCGTGAGCGCGAGCGTGGTCCACACGGTCGGCGCCTGGAACGCGACGAACGGGGCGTGGTTGACGCGCCGCGGCGCCGGGACCGCCGTGTGACCGCCCACGGTCTGCACGAAGCGGGCCGACGCCGCACCGAACTCCACCGGGTGCCGGATGTCGTCGAAGGCGACCGCGGCGAACGTGGCCTGCTTCGGGCCCACCGCGATCGTGGTGGACCCCATGGAGATGCCTCCGGAGTAGCCGCCGTCGGTCACCTTGCCGTCGTCGTCCACCTCGATCCACGCGGACAGCACGTTGCCGAACCGGAACCGGTCGGCCGCCCGCAGCGCCTCGAGGTCCTCGATGACGTCGGGCGGCGGCGCGTCGTAGTGGGTGAATCCCGACCCGAAGATCGCCTTGTTGAGGCCGGTCACGGCCTCGGACGGGATCCAGGACAGGCTGGTGACGGACGACTCGATGCGCATCGCGGCCTCCTCGCGGGTTGGGCGCAGGTTTCGGCCCTCACGGTACGGAGAGCGGGGGCGGCGAACCAGGGGGGACGCCGGTGTCACCGCAGGGGGGTTAGCCACCCCTCGGTTCGGAGGACTGCCCCCTTGCCGCCGGCGGCCCGCGTGTGGCCTGATGGCAGCGTGCCGTTTGGAGCGATCACCGTCTTTCTCGCCGACGACAACCTGCTGGTCCGTGAGGGCGTACGTGCGCTGTTGAATCTCGAGTCCGATCTCGAGATCGTCGGCGTCGCCGCCGACTATGACGAGCTCATCGCCGGCGCGGCCGAAACGTCGCCCCAGGTGGTCGTCACCGACATCCGCATGCCGCCGAACTTCCAGAACGAAGGAATCGACGCGGCGAAGGAAGTCCGCAAGCGCAATCCGGGCACCGGCGTGGTGATCCTCTCGCAGTACGACGAGCCCGAGTACGCGATCTCGTTGCTGGCCGACGGCGCCGCGGGCTACGCGTATTTGTTGAAGGACCGCGTGAGCGACGGCAACCGGTTGGCCCGCGCCATCCGGGAGGTCGCCTCCGGCGGTTCGACGCTCGACCCCGAGATCGTGGCCGCGCTGATGTCGCCGGCCCGCAAAGAGGGTGAGTTGACCGGCGCCCAAGAAGAGCTGCTGCAGCTCGTCGCCGAAGGTCGGCCCGTCAAGGCCATCGCCGCGAGCACCGGGTCGACCCCCGAGGCCGTCAACGACGCGATCGAAGCGATCTTTCTTGCCCTCGCTCACGGCGCGAGCGCGGGCCGCGAGGGCGCGCTGCGCCGGTTGCGCTTCTTGCAGAAGGCCATCGTGGATCGCGAGGAACAGGGTGAGACGCTGAGCCGGTTGTTGCCCGGCGGCGTGGCCGAGCGGTTGCGCAACGACCGCGACGCGATCGGCACCACCGAACGGCTCGTCGTCACCGTGCTCATGTCCGACGTGCGCGGCTACTCGGGCATCGCCGAGCGCACGGATCCTTCCGTGCTGGCCGGCCAGCTCAACAGCCACCGATCCGCGATGAACGCGGCCATCCTCGACGAGGGCGGCACGGTGATGCAGTACGTCGGCGACGCGGTGATGGCGGTGTTCGGCGCCCCGTTCCCGCAAGCCGATCACATCGAGCGCGCCGCCGCCGCGGCACGAGCGATGCACGAACGCCAGGCCGTGCTCGACGCGCAGTGGGAGGCCGACGGGCTGGAGCCGTTCGGGCTCGGCATCGGCCTTTCGACCGGCGAGGTCGCCGCGGCCCTGCTCGGCAGCGAGGAGCGCCTCGAATACACGCTGGTCGGCGACGTCGTGAACCTCGCGCAACGCCTCCAGGATCTCGCCCGCCCGGCCGGCACCACCGTCGCCAGCCAGGCCACGGCCGACGGGCTGGGCAACAGTTGGACCCTCGAACCACTCGACGTGCAACTGGTGAAAGGACGCGAAGCGCTCGTCGCCGCGTACAAGCTCGAATCAACCACTGGAGGAACGTGATGGAACCCGTCCTGTCGGTGCGCAACGCGCGCAAGACCTTCGAAGCCGAGCTCGCACCGGTACGCGCGCTGCGGGGCGTCGATCTCGATCTCGTGCCGGGTGAGTTCGCGGCGGTCATGGGCCCGTCGGGCTGTGGCAAGTCGACGTTGCTCAACCTCATCGCGGGGCTCGATACTGCGGACGACGGCGAGATCACGCTGGCCGGCGAGCAGATCACGGGCAAGACGGAAGACGAGCTGGCCCGGATGCGGCGCCGCAACATCGGGATCGTCTTCCAGTTCTTCAATCTGCTCGAAGGCATGACGGTGCTCGAGAACGTCGTGCTGCCGGCGATGATCGCGGGCACGAAGCGCAAGCCGGCGGAGACACGCGCTCGCGATCTCCTCGACCTCCTCGGCCTCGGCGACAAGGGCGGCGAAGTGCCGGCCGTGCTCTCCGGCGGTCAACGGCAACGGCTCGCCATCGCCCGCGCCCTCGCCAACGAGCCGACCCTCGTGCTCGCCGACGAGCCGACCGGCGCGCTCGACAGTGACGGCGGGCGCGAGGTGCTGGAGCTGTTCCGCCGCCTGCACGCCGACGGACAAACGATTCTCATGGTCACGCACAACGACGAGGTCGCGGCCGCGGCCGATCGCATCGTGCGCATGAAGGACGGGCGTGTCGACGATGACGGTCTCGTCTCCGCGACCGCGCCGGGCTCGCCGTCGGTCTGATCGATCGCGACCGCGGTCCCGAGGAACGGGGAACGGGGAACGAGTGATGGCCGCGCTGCGGTACCGGATGGCGCGTGATCTCCGGGCGCGGTGGCGGCCGATGCTCGCCATCGCGTTGCTGCTCGGCGTGGCCGGCGGTATCGCGTTGGCGGCGGGAGCGGGTGCACGCCGAACGGCGTCGGCGTACGACCGAATGCTGTCGGCGAGCCATCCCGCCGACGTCCTCGTCAATCCCGATCTCGGCGACGAAAGCAAGCTCGAGCCCGAGATGATCGCCAAGCTCCCGATGGTCGCCAAGTTCGCGTACGTACCGTTCCTCGGCGTGTGGCCGCGCAAGGTTCCCGCCGAGCCCAACCTCACATTCGGGAACCCTGCGAGCACGAACGGCGTCTTCGGCTACTCGCTCGAGCGGCCGAAGCTCCTCGCCGGCCGCCTGCCCGACCCGAAACGTCCCGACGAGGTGTACGTCAACAAGCTGTACGCCGACAAATTCCATCTGCACGTGGGTTCACGATTCGCGGCCACCGCCGCGTCGGTGCAAGCAACCGAGACGGCCGTAGGTCGGTCCGGTGGTGACCTCGCCGGCGTGCTCCGCAATGGGAGGTTCGGGACACCGGTGTCGTTCGTCGTGACCGGCATCGGCGTCGGCACCGCCGAGGTCGTGGTCGACGCCGGCGTCGAGCTCCCGGTCATGCTGGTGACCCCCGCGTACTACCGGGCCCATGCAAAGGAGAGCGGCGGCTTCTGGGGTGCGTTCGTGGCGCTGCGCCGCGGCGCTCGCGATCTCCAATCGTTCCGCGACGCAGTCCAGAGGATCGCCGATCGCTCGCACGAGGGGATCGCGTTCAAGACCGCGGTCACCACGAGGAAGGCGACGCTGCGCGCCATCCGCCCGCAGGCCGTGGCGCTGGCGCTGTTCGCCGCGATCGTGGCGCTGGCGGGGTTGTTGTTGGGCACGCAGGCCTTGGCGCGGCGCCTGTTCATCGACGCCCGGGACTATCCGGCGCTGCAGTCGATCGGCCTCACCGGTCGCGAGTTACTGGTCGGATCGATGCTGAGCGTCGTGTTGGTGTCGGGTGCGGGTTTCGTGTTCGCGAGTGGACTTGCGTTCGCGTTGTCGGGTCGCTTTCCCGTCGGGCCGGCCCGACTGGCCGAGCCGGCGCCGGGACTTCACCTCGATTGGTTGATGTTCGGGTCATGCGCGCTCGTGATGGTGGTGATCGTTCCCGTGCTCATGATCTGGCCCGCGTCGAGGCTGGCGCGCGGTGAGGTGCGAGAACGCTCGTCCCGCCCATCACATATCGCCACTGTGTTCGCCCGCGCCGGCAGCCCGCCTCCGTTGCTGACCGGTGTGCGCCATGCGTTCGAACGGGGGCGGGGGCGAACCGCCGTGCCCGTCACCACCACGTTCGTGGCCGGTATCGGCGCCATGGCCGCGGTGGTGGCCGCGGTGACGTTTGCCACGAGCCTCGATCACCTGGCGCACACGCCACGTCTGTATGGCTGGAATTGGGATCGAACGCTCAACGCCGACATCAGCGGGAACGCGAGTGCCGAACAATACGACTCGTTCATCGCCAACGCGAAGGCGGGTGCAACGAAAGCCCTCGACCAATCACCGGATATCGCCGCGTGGAGCTTCTACGAGGACAGTCAACTGACCCTGAACGGTCAGAACGTCCAGGCTCTCGGGTTCGAGCTGGGCCGTGGCGACGTCACACCGACCGTCGTACACGGCCGGGCACCGATCAACGAGCACGAGATCGCACTGGGTCGCCTCACGATGAACCGGCTCGGGGTAGGCACGGGCGACACCGTGCGTGCCATGTACGGCAGGCAGTCGGCCGAGCTCACGGTCGTCGGCCAGGCCGTTCTCGCCGCGCTCGGCAAGTACTCGGGTCAGGATCAGACGTCCATTGGCAACGGCGCCGTGGTAACACTTGCCGCGCTCCATCGACTGGCCCCGACGTTCCACCTCGTCAACGCGGCGGTCCGTCTCGACGCGAGACCGGGATCGGCTGCGCGCGCGAGTGCTGCGATGGAATCCAGCATCAAGCAGGCGGTTGGGGCGGATCTCGCTGCGGGTGTTCAGGTCGCTGTAACGAAGCCGGGGCGACCGACCGACGTGCAGAACTACGTCCGGATTCGCTCGACGCCGTTGGTGCTCGCGATCGTCCTGGCGCTCCTGGCCGGTGCCGCCGTGGCCCACGCGCTCGTAACCGCGGTCCGTACGCGTCGCCGCGAGCTCGCCATTTTGCGCTGCGAAGGCTTCACCCGGCGACAGGTCCTTGCGACCGTCTCGGTGCACGCTTCGACCATCGCCATCGTGTCGGCGATCGTCGGGATACCACTCGGGATCGCGGCGGGTCGCGCGGCGTGGACCGCGCTCGCCGACTCGATCGGTGCCGTCGCGGACCCGGTGGTGCCCTGGGCCGTGCTGCTCCTCGTCCCGGCCGTGCTCGTGATCGCCAACCTCGTTGCCGTCTGGCCCGCTCGCCGCGCCGCTCGGATATCGCCTGCCACCGCCCTGCGGAGCGAGTGATGGGTGCCGTCTTGCTCCGGGTGCGGTCGGATCTGCGCCGCCGCCGCGTGCAGCTCCTGGCGACGGTGCTGCTCATCGGCATCGCGGGGGCTGCCGTCCTCACGGCCACGGCCGGCGCGCGACGGACCGCCAGTGCGATCACGCGATCGGCTCGCGCAGCGAACGCCGCGGACGTGACGGTCGGCCCCGACATTTCGGGCCGTCCGCCCAAGGGTTGGTCTCGCGTCGATGTCCTGCCCGAGGTCGCTTCGGTCACCACATTCGAAGGCGTGATTGCCGCGCCGGTCGACTCGCACGGGGCACCGGACAGTCGCTGGTTCGGCCCGCAGATCGTTAGCTTCGACCGCCGGTTCTTGCACGGCATCGACAAGCCAACCGTGCTCTCGGGCCGGCTGCCCAACCCGAGTGACGCACACGAGATCGCGATCAACGAGGCGCTGGCCCGCCAGACGCACATCAACGCCGGGGCTCACCTGGACCTGCGGATGTTCACCGAGCAGGCACTCAACCAAAGCGATGGATCCAGCACTCCGCCCGCTGGGCACCCGTTCCCCGTCACCGTCACCGGCGTGGTCCTGCCACGCAACGATGCTCTGCGCGATCGAAACGATCCGAACCTGGGACCCAGCGCGTACTGGGGGCCCGCCGCGGCCAAGGTGCTCGCGCCATACCTCGGTCTCTACGACGGCAAGAACGTCCGCCTGCGGCGCGGCGCGGCCGATCTCGGGTCCTTCGAACGCGGCGTCCGAACGCTGATGCCAGGCACACCGTTCGTCTTCCAGGAGCTGCGCACCTCGGACCAACGAACGCGTCGGTCGGTTCGCCCGTACGTTCTGGCGCTCGGGCTCTTCGCGTTCCTCGCGGCCGTCGTCGCGATCGCGGTCCTCGCGCAGTTGATCGGGCGTCAGCAACGGCCGGGCACGGCCGACAAGACCGCGTTGGTGGCGATCGGCTTCGACCGACGCGACTTCGCGACGATCGGGCTGGTCGAAGGCGCGCTGCTGGGATCGGCGGGCGCCGCCCTCGCGGTGCTCGGTGCCGTGCTCGCCTCGCCGCTGATGCCGATCGGTCCGGTGCGGCGGGTCGAGCCGGATCGCGGCGTGTCGATCGACTGGATCGTGTTGCTCGTGGGCTTCCTGCTGATCGTCGCGCTCTGCATGACGCGCAGCACCCTGGCCGCGGCGGCAGCGACGCGGCGGAGTCGACGCCGGCGCATGTCCGCGGTACCGAACGCACTTGCGCGCGGTGGCGTCGCGACGCCGATCGTCCAGGGTGTGCGCTTCGCGACCGACGGCGGGAGCGGCGATGGCGCCGTGCCCGTGCGCTCGACGATGCTCGGGATCGGCGTCGCGCTGGGTTCGGTCATCGCCGCGTTGGTGTACGCGGCCGGGTTGACGCACTTCACCGACACGCCGCGCCTGTACGGATGGAACTGGGACGCGCTGGTGGCGCCCCAGTCGAATGATGCAGCAACCGGTGCCCGGCTCGAGGATCTGTTGCACGATCCGCGCGTGACCGCACAGGAGACGTGGTACGCCAATGTCGAGATCCAAGGCATCACGGTGCCGGCCGTGGCCTTCGATGCTCCGCCCGCGCTCACGATCGTCGAGGGGCACGCGCCCCGGCGATCGGACGAGGTCGTCCTCGGCGCGTCGAGCCAACGCGTCGCCCGCGCTTCCATCGGCGACCGGATCACGCTCCGCGGTCCGAGCGGCTCGCGTTCCTATCACCTCGTGGGTCGGGCCGTGTTCCCGAGGCTCCAACCGTTCCCGGCATCGGAGCCGACGAGTCTCGGCATCGGCGCGGGATTCTCGCAGCGTGGCCTCCAGCGGCTCATTCCTCCGACGTTTCATGGCAACTGGGTTGTCGTCCGGTTCCGTCGCGATGCTCGCACGCCGACGACCACGGTGCGGTCACTCGACGCACAGCTGTTCCACGGCGACTCCAGCCTCGGCTGGGTTCTCGGCCCGCAACGGCCGACCGAGGTCACGAGCTACGCCCGCGTGTCACGCACGCCGCTGCTCCTCGCGTTGCTGCTCGTCGTCCTGGCCATCGGCGCGGCCGCGCACGTGCTGATCAGCTCCGTACGGCGCCGAGGGCGCGACCTCGCGGTACTCAAGACGATCGGATTCACGCGGCGCCAGGTCTCGACGGTCGTCTTCGCGCAGGCGACGACCCTGATCGGCGTCGCGGTCATCGTCGCGGTGCCGCTGGGTGTGATCGCGGGCCGGTGGGCTTGGAGCGTGACCGCGCACTCGATCGGCATTCCCGTCGCGCAACGCGTGCCCACCGTTGCCATCGCCCTGGTCGTCGTCGGCGCGTTCGTGATCGCCAACCTCCTCGCGTTCGTTCCCGGACGACGCGCCGCGCGCATCCGACCTGCCGTCGCGCTGAGGAGCGAGTGATGGCCCTCGTGTGGCTCCGGGTGCGATCCGAATGGAGGCGACGGTGGCCGTCGCTGCTCGCGCTCACATTCCTGGTCGCGCTCGTCGGCTCCGTGGTTCTTACGACCGTCGCCGGCGCGCGGCGGACGCGAACCAGCGTGGAGCGCTTCAAGAGCACGACACGAGCGTCGGACACGTTCATCGTGTTCAAAGTAGGCGCAACCGACGCCGCGAAACGGGTGGCAATTCTCCCCGAGGTCGCCACGGCAGCCCAATTTGCTGCCGTGTCCTTCGTCAACACACGTGGGTACGTCCCGGCTCTGGCGTCGGTCGACGGCAAGGCCGGCACCACCGTCGCCCGCGATCTCGTCGTGCGCGGTCGCCGAGCCGATCAGTCGGCTCCACGCGAGGTGACCTTGTCGGAACCGGTGGCTCGGCGTTACGGCCTGACCGTGGGCGGCAGCCTCCAGGTCACCGGGATGAGCAAAGACCAGGGCCGGTGCGCGGCCACCGATGACCCGTCGTGCGCCGAGTTCCTCCAGAAGGTCTTCGGCTCGCCACCCGATTTCTCGGTTCTGGCCGGGCCAACCGTCACACTGCGCGTGGTGGGTGTGACGCGCGGTCTCGACAACGTCGTCGCGCGTCCCGGCGATGTCGGGGTCCTGTTGCTCACTCGGGCCTTCTTCGAGCAGTACGGAAGTCGCGGCTATACGCAACCCGGTCTCGCCGTGCGGCTGCGATCCGGTGTCACACAACGGCAATTCGAGAACGCCGTCGCGCGGTCCATCCCGAAGGACACGATCCTCGACCTGTCCGACGCGACGGCGTCGGTGACCGACGCGGTGCAGTCCACCGTCGGAGTACTCGCGAACGGTCTCCTGGTCTTCGCCGGCGTCGCGGCTCTCGCCGGCCTGGTCGCGATCACCCAGGCACTGGCCCGGCAGACCGCGGCCGGGAGCCGGGAGCGGTCCGTACTGCGATCGTTGGGCGCGAGCTCTCGGACCCGAAGGTTGGACGCCCTCGCTCCTGCCATCCCCGTCGCGCTCGGCGGAGCAGCCCTGGCCATCGTCGGCGCCTGGTTCGGCTCGAGGTTCATGCCGATCGGCACCGCGCGACGACTCGAACCTCGAGCCGATTGGCACTTCGATGTCGCGGTGCTGCTGGTTGGAGGCCTCGCCGTCGTCGCGGTGACCCTCCTCGCGACCGGGCTGTCGGCCTGGTGGACCGAGCGACGATCCGGCGCCCGTCCGGCCCCTCCCTCCAAACACCGCGAGCTCGTCGGCAGCAGCGTCGTCGCGACCATCGGGTTGCGCTTCGCCCGTGACCGTGGCCACGGTACCCGCACGGTGCCGGTGCGCTCGGCCGTGGCCGGCATCGCGGCCGGCGTCGCCGGTCTCATCGCGGTCTCCACGTTCGCGGCCGGTCAACACCGTCTGGAGTCGAACCCGAGGCGGTTCGGGTGGGCCTGGGAGATCGCGATCGGGTCCGGGCAGGCCGGCGATTCCGGCCAAACAAGGGCGCGAATCGAACAGGATCCCGGCGTCGAACGTGCGATCCCCGTATGGCTCGGGTATCAGGCACGCGTCGCGGGACGCAGCATCACCGCGTTCGCGCAGCGACCACAGGACGGTGATGGCTTCGTCGTCATCCGGGGCCGCGCCCCTCGCTCGGCGAGCGAAGCCGCGCTGGGAGCCAAGACGATGCGTCGCGCGCACGCCGGCATCGGCGACACCGTCGACGTCGAGGGTCATCGCGCCCGCGTGGTCGGGCAAGCGATCTTCCCCGTCGGCAACGACGTCTACCCGTTGGCCGACGGCGTGTTGTTGAGCAAGAACGGGTTCGAGCTCCGTCGCGTCGAGCAGTCGAGCTCGAATACCGGCTACCGGATCTTGGCGGTACGGCTCCGCCACGCGGCAGACCCTCGCGCCGTCCTCGCGCGACTTCGGAAGCTGCAGACTGATGACAATCCCCTCATTGCCCGTACGCCCCCGGAGGTCGACCAACTCCGCCAGCTTGATCGCCTGCCGGTGCTCCTCGCAGGTTTCTTGACGCTGGTCGCGCTGATTGCGCTCACACATGCATTGGTCTTGACGATGCGGCGGCGCACCCACGAGCTGGCCCTCCTCCGAGCGATCGGCTTCACGGCCGCGCAGACGAAGGGGGCGGTCGCGTGGCAGGCGAGCGCACTCTCGATCGGCGGCATCGTGATCGGTGTGCCGCTCGGGGCGATCCTCGGCCGGTGGGTGTGGGCGCTCGTCGCGGACGCGTATGGGGTGGCGACCGACCCCGCGTGGCCGTGGGGCGTGCTCGCCTTCGTCGTGCCCGTAACGCTCGTTGTCGTGAACCTGATCGCATGGCCCCTGGCCCGGCGAGCAGCTCGGGTGCGCCCGGCGCGCATCCTCAGAACGGAGTAGTGATGTCGGCCACACTGGATACCGTCGAAGACGTCGAGCACACCACCGTCACATCGAGCGCGCCGGTCTCTCACACGAGCGCACTGCCTGCCGTCGCGCTCGCGGTCGCCGCGGGCGGCGGCGCAGTCGTCGGCGCGACCGCAGTCCCCGATGCCGGTGGTGCCCGCTGGGTTGCCGTCGCGGTGGTGATCGTGTGGGCCCTCGCCGGTGGGCTGGTCGCCTGGCGCCGATCCACCGAACCACTCGGCACGCTCATGGCGGCCGGAGCGGCACTCGGCGGCGCGGCGCTTCTCGCCGACGGGCGATTCATCGCCGACGGCTCGGGCGGATGGGAAGCCGCGCGCACCGTCACCACCCTGCTCGTCCCCGCGCTGGGCCTTCACCTTGCGTTGGCCCTGCCCGACGGCCGCTTGACCACGCGCATGCGCCGGACCCTCACGTTCGTCACCTACCTCGTTGCCCTCGGCATCGCGATCGCGGTACAGAGCGCGAGCGCGGGCCTGACCGTTCCGGTGGTTGCGATCTCAGGGTTCGCCCTCGCCCTCGGCGCGGCCGGGTACGCCGATCGATGCCGCCGCGCCGGACCGGCGGATCGGGCACGGTTGCAGTGGGCCGGTTGGGGCGTGGTGGTCGCCGCGCTCGTCGCCACCGCGGGTTGGGCGTCGCACGCGCTGCTCGAATGGCCGCGCAGTCCCGGCGCGGTTGCCGTCGCGGCAACGGCGCTCGTCCCGATCGCCCTCGCGCTCGGCTCGTACGAACGACTGGCCCTGCGGATCGACCGCATCCTCGTGGAGACGATCATCGTGAGCGGCATCGTCGCACTCGTCGCCGCCGCGTACGTCCTCGTCGTCCTCGGCCTCGGACACGCGCCGCACAACGACACCGAACGAAGCCTGCTCGGCCTGTCGATGGCCGCCGCGGCCGTGGTCGCCGTGTTCGCCGGCCCCCTGCGGTCGCGGCTGGACGAGTTTGCGCACCGTCGCGTCTACGGCGAGCGGCGTTCGCCCGACGAAGCGCTCCAGACGTTCGGGAGCCGCATGTCGCGCGCCGTGCCGATGGACGAGTTGCTTCTCCAGCTGGCGGAGACGCTCAAGGCCAGCATGCATCTCAAGGCGGCCGAGGTGTGGACCGGTGGTGACGGTGCGCTGGAGCTCGCGGTCTCCGTGCCCGATCGGGGCACGAAGCGGCTCACGCTGTCGGCCGAAGAACTTCCCGTGGTCTCGCGGGCACGCGTGTCCGGCAACGCGTGGCTCGCGGTCTGGGTGCCGTCGCTGTTGGACGGACGCGACGACTGCATCGTGCGCGTCGCGCCGATCGCCCACTCCGGCAACCTCCTCGGGCTGATCGTGGTCGAACGCGCGGCCGACGCGATCCCGTTCGTCGAAGAAGAGGAACGCGTGCTCACCGAGCTCGCCCGCCAGGTCGGCCTCGCGCTGCACAACGTACGCCTCGACTCGGCGCTCCAGGCCAGCCTCGAGGAGCTCCAGGTCCGCAACAGGGAGCTCCAACAGTCGCGGCTGCGGATCGTCACGTCGGCCGACGAGGCGCGCCGGACCATCGAACGCAACCTCCACGACGGCGCGCAGCAACATCTGGTCGCGCTCGCGGTGAAGATCGGCCTCGCCCGCCAGCTCGCCGCTTCCGATCCGGCCACGGCCGACACGCTGCTCGACGAGCTCCGGGGCGACGTACAGGCGACGCTCACCGAGCTGCGCGCGCTGGCACACGGGATCTACCCGCCGTTGCTCCGCGACCGCGGGATCGCCGAGGCCCTGCGGACCGCGGCCAACCGGGCCACGATCTCGACGGAGGTGCAGGCCGAAGACGTCGGACGCTACGCGAGCGAGGTCGAGGCCGCCGTGTACTTCTGCTGTCTCGAGGCGATCCAGAACGCGGGGAAGTACGCGGGGGAGGATGCGCACGCGACCGTTTCGGTGACCGCAACCGATGAGCAACTGGTCTTCGTCATCGAGGACGACGGGGCGGGTTTCGACCCCGCGGACGTCGAGGAGAGTCACGGGTTCGTGAACATGCGGGACCGTCTCGGCGCGGTCGGCGGCGCCCTCGAGATCTACGCTGCGCCCGATGCCGGTACCCGCGTCCGAGGGATGATCCCCGTGCAAGCAGACCGTGCCCGCTGAGTACGACGCGGTCGTCGTCGGCGCGGGACCCAACGGTCTCGTCGCCGCGGTCACGCTCGCGCGAGTGGGATGGAGGGTGCTCGTCGTCGAGGCGCAGGACCGGCCCGGCGGCGGCACGCGCTCCGAGGAGCTCACCGGCAACGGCATGCTCCACGACGTGTGCTCGGCGATCCACCCCCTCGGGCTGGCGTCACCCGCTCTGCGCGCCCTGCCGCTGCACGAGCACGGACTCGAGTGGATCCACCCGGAACTGCCGCTCGCGCATCCACTCGACGGCGGTCGCGCCGCGTTGCTCCACCGATCGGTGGACGACACGGCCGCCGGGCTCGGTGCCGACGGCCGTGCGTACCGCAAGCTGCTGAGCCCGCTGGTGCGCACGGATCTCGTCGACAGCCTGCTCTCGCCACTCGCCTTCCCGAAGGCACCGATCTCGTTGGCGCGGTACGGGCTCGCGGGGATCCGGTCGGCCGACGGCCTCGCGCGTGCGCGATTCCGAACCGACGAAGCGCAGGCCCTGTTCGCCGGCGTCTCCGGGCATTCGATGTTGTCACTGCACTCGCCCATCACGGCCGGCTACGGCCTCATGCTCACGCTGCTCGGCCACCTCGTCGGTTGGCCGATGGCCCGAGGCGGCTCGCAGGCCATCGCCGACTCGCTGGTCTCGTTGCTCACCTCGCTGCGGGGCACGGTCGAATGCAGTCGCCCGATCCGTTCGCTCGACGAGCTCCCACCTGCCCGAGCCGTGTTGTTCGACGTCGGCCCCCGGCAGTTCCTCCGGATCGCCGGCGACCGGGTTCCCGCTCGCTACCGCCGTCACCTCGAGAAGTTCCGCTACGGACCGGGCGTGTGGAAGCTCGACTGGGCGCTCGACGGCCCGGTCCCGTGGACGAACCCCGAGATCAGCCGCGCCGCCACCGTGCATCTCGGCGGAACCCTCGGCGAGGTCGTCGAGGCCGAGGAAGCGGTGCAAAAGGGGCGATGCGCGGAGCGGCCGTACGTGTTGTTCGCGCAACCGAGCCTCTTCGACCCGTCGCGCGTCCCGAACGGCGGGCAGACCGCGTGGGCGTACTGCCACGTTCCCCATGGGTCGACCTTCGACATGACCGAGCGGATCGAAGCGCAGGTCGAGCGGTTCGCGCCCGGTTTTCGCGATCGGATCACGGCCCGGCACGTCATGGGACCCGCGGCCATGGAAGCGCACGACGCGAACTACATCGGCGGTGACATCAACGGCGGCGTCGCCGATCTCCGCCAGTTCATCGCGCGGCCCACGCTGTCGCTCGTCCCGTGGGCGACGCCACTCGACGGCGTGTACCTGTGCTCGTCGTCGACACCCCCCGGCGGAGGCGTGCACGGCATGTGCGGGCTCCACGCGGCTCGTGCCGTGCTGCGTCGAACGCGGCGCACGAAGAAGGCCGGCAAACGGCCGTGAGGTCGCCTGTTCATCACGCGGCGTGCTGCGGGCGCGTCCGCGGTCGCGTGAATGCCACGATACGTGGCGACGGGGGGCCCGGCTTTCTTGTCATACCTCGCGAATAGCTGACGAGTACAGCTCGTCAGCCTCCGGCACACTCCTCACCCACCCGAAGCAGCGACGGTGAGATCGAGCCGCCAGACCGAGCTATGCCTTCGGCAGCCGGATCGACCGGCGGGCTCGTCAATGAGCAGTGCGTTCTTGCTCCCGTCGGCGGGTCCCGTTTCTTTCGTTTCGCGCACCTCGATCGCGAGTTGCCGACGGAGCGTGACACGGTCGCGTCCGCGGACGCGTGAACGCCACGGAACGTAGCGAGTCACTTCGAGCCAAAGACCGAACCCGGCTGAACCCGAGCCATGACCCCGGTTCAGCCGCGCGAGCGCACCGCTTCGTCCCAAACCTCGCGGATCATCGCGGGGCTGAGGTCTTCCTTGTGCACGTAGCGCGCCGCGCCGCACGTACGCGCGTCGGCCGGGAGATCATCCTCGGTGTAGGTCGACAACAGGACGACGACGGTGTCGGGTCGGGTCGCGACGATCCGGCGGGTCGCCTCGATGCCGTTGATGCCGGGGAGGTTGATGTCCATCAGCACCAGACGAGCGTCGAGATCGGCCGCGGCCTCGACCGAGGCCTCCCCCGTCTCTGCCTCGCCGGCGACCGCGAAGCCGGGCGCGAGAGAAACGACGGTACGGGCGACCGATCGGAACGGTGGCTGATCGTCGACGATGAGGACGCCGACGCTGTCGTTGTCCTGGACCACCCGTTCCTCCGTCATCACCCACTCATTATCGGCAAAACGCCTCGCATTGCCCAGCGTGCGCACCCCCGCAACCCTGGTGGTGCTAACCCCCCTCGGGGGCCGGTGTCGCCTCGGCGAGGTACAACAAGACCGCCTTGACCCGCCGGTGGCCGTCGGCCTCTTCGGTCAGACCGAGCTTCGAGAACAGCGAGCTGATGTGCTTCTCGACGGCTCGCTCGGAGATGAACAGTGCCGCGCCGACGGCGGCGTTGTTCTTGCCCTGGGCGATCTCCGCCAGCACCTCACGTTCACGCGGCGTCAACCGGTCGAGTGGCGACTGCCGAGCTTTCGAACGGGCCGATACGAGACCTTCGACGACCTTGGGATCCACGACCGATCCGCCGTTCGCAACCTCGCGGAGCGCCTGCACGATCTGATCCGGATCCGAGACCCGCTCCTTCAACAGATAGGCCCGGCGTTCCGAACCACCGTCGAAGAGCGCGAGCGCGTACGCCGGCTCGGCGTACTGCGACAGCACGACAACCCCGAGATCGGGATGGCTCTCCCGGAGCTGGGTCGCGGCCTGGATCCCTTCATCGGTGCCCGTCGGCGGCATGCGGATGTCCGTGAGCACGACGTCGGGCGGATCGGCGGCCACCGCGGCGAGCAGCGACGGCAGATCCTCGACGAGCGCGGTGACGACGACGTCGGGCTGCGCGCCGAGCAACCGGGCGATGCCCTCGCGCACCAACAGCGCGTCCTCGGCGACGATGACACGAAGAGTCACGGGCGACACGCTACCCCGCCCCGGCGATGGCTCCTGACCTGGGCCGTTGGAGGTGACCGGCCGAAGCGGTGGTGCCAGCACGGCGGCCCTCACGGGGGGATCCACCCTCGACGCCGCGGGCAGGACGCCCCATGATGGGGCCTGCCATGGACTCCCTGCGTCTCCTCGCCCGTCTCCAACTGCGCCGCCGGTGGCGCAGCCTCGTCGTCGTGACGCTGGTCATCGGTGCGGTGGGCGGCATCTCGGCATCCCTCATCGCCGGATCCCGCCGATCGGCGTCCGTGGTCGATCGCTTCTTCAACGCCCGCACGCATTACGACGTCAACGTGTACACCGACATCGCGATCGACCGGCAACAGATCCTCGGCATGCCCGGCGTCCGACGGGCCGATCCCGCTCCGTTTCTCGCGATGAATCGACACGCGCCCAACGGTACGGAGACCGAAAGCATCAACGCGGTCGCCTTCGATCCGTCGGCGGCCAACCGAACCACACGCATCTTGCAGGGACGAATCCCCGCCCCTTCTGACATGTTCGGTGTCGCCGTGAACAGAGACTTCGTGCGTCAGTTCGGTCTCGGCGTGGGCGATGCCGTGGACGTCCGCATGTACGCGCCCGTCGTCGACGGAGTCGGCGCGGACGACGAGAACATGAACAAGGGGATCTACAGGCCCACCGGCCCTCACTACCAGTTTCACATCGCCGCCGTGTTCGGATCGGCCGACGACATCCAATTCGACGAGAAGCTCGGTGTTCCGGGACGGCCGGTCGAGAACAACAGTCTGATGCTCGTGCCGTTCCGTTTCTATGAGCAACAGGCGACACACTTCAGGAACTACGGCAACGATTTCGACGTCCAGCTGGCCGATCCGAAACGCGACCGAGCGCGCTTCGTCGCCGCGGTCAAAGCCGCCAGCCCGCCGGCACAGCCTCCTGGATTTCAACCACCGAGCGGCAGCGAACGGCGCGCGTCGTTCGACACGCCGGTCAACCTCGAGACGTCGCTGTTGCTGGCCCTCGGGATCGCGGTCGGCCTCGCAGGAATGGTGGTCGTCGCGCTCCTGCTGCGCGCCGAGCAGCGCGCCCACGGTGGCGACGTACCGACGCTGCGCTCACTGGGCCTGACGCGATCCGATCTCGGCCTCGTGGCTTTGTTGCGAAGCGTTCCCGTTGCTGCCGGCGGTGCGCTCCTCGCGGTGGTCGTCGCGTTCGTGCTCTCGGCGCGATATCCGATCGGTATCGGCCACGAGCTCGAATTGCACCGGGGGATGCAGGCCAACGCGGTCGTGCTCGCCGCGACCGCGTCGGTGGCGTTCGTCGGGGTCATCGGGTGCGCGTTCGGACTCGGGCGACGTGCGTCCGGTCGCGTGCCTCGGCGTTCGAGCTCGCCCACCATTGCGCGGCGTCTCGCCCGGCTGGGCGCGCCAATCGACGCCGTCGTGGGCACGCAATTCGCATTCGAACGCGAGGGCACGCGTGGATCGATGTCATCGCGCCAAGCGGTCGGGGGTGGTGCCTTAGCACTCGCGGTGATCTCCGCAGTCGGCATCTTCATTGCCGGGACCACCGCGCTCTACGACACTCCCGCCGCGCATGGTTGGCCGTGGGAGGTCGCCGTCGGCAACCAGAACTTCACGTTCACCGGCTCGCAGCGCGCAACCCTGCAACGACTTCTCACCGACCGACGCATCGTCGCACGAACTCGTGCGAGCTTCGGACAGGCGACGATCGGTGGGCGTTCGCTCGAGGTACTCGCCATCGATCCCACCGGCAGCGCGCCGCCGGCCATCCTGTCGGGTCGTCTCCCCCGGTCGAGGACCGAGATCGCCATCGGAGCGAAGCTCGGCCGCGAGCTCAACGCACGCGTCGGCTCTCGCGTGCGCCTTTCGATTGCGGGTGGCGACTTCCAGCGCGACGCTCCCGTTCGAGACGTCCAACTCGAGGTCGTGGGCATCGCCGTGCCGCCAGTGCTCGGCGAGTCCGAGCTCGGCGAATCCGGGATCGTCACGGTCGGAGCGATCAAGGCCATCGGCGGCTACGTGCCGTGGAGGTTCGTGCTGGCGCGCGTCGCTGGGACCGACCCGACGCGAACCGTGACGTCGCTGTCGAAGAGTTACTCGCAGGAGATGACGACCGACACCGTCCCGGCGCGTGTCGTGAACCTCCACCGTGTTCGCCTGCTGCCCGTGCTCGCGGCCCTCCTCGCGGCCGCGCTCGGCATCATCCTGCTGTTCTCCACCTTGGCCGTGAGCGTGCGCGTTCGAACTCGCCAGCTCGCCGTGCTCCGCGCGCTGGGCATGCCCGCGCGCCGGCTGCGCCGCGTGCTCGCGTACCAGGGCGTGGTGTTGGCGATCGTGATCTGCCTCATCGGGTTGCCCATCGGCGTGGCGGTCGGTTCCGTCCTGTGGCGCACGATCGCACATCAGCTCGGCGTCGACGACCAAGTGTCGGGCGCGTTCTGGGCGACACTGCTCGTCCCGATCACGATCCTCGTCGGCCTCGCCGCGTCGATCGTCCCCGGACGTCGAGCCCGCCGCCAGGACGTGGCCTCGTTGCTCCACGCCGAATGAAGACTCCGAATGAAGGCGCCGAATGAACGGCGCCGGATGAACGGGGCAGGGGTCTGATGGAACTGTCGCGGTACTGGTTCCGGGTGACCTTTCGACAACGGTGGCGGTCGTACCTCGGAATCGTGATCCTGCTCGGGATCACCGGTGGGCTCAGTTTGTTCGCGCTCGCGGGCGCGCGACGCACGCAGTCGGCCTATCCCCGGTTCCTCCGCTCGGCGAACGCGTCGACGATGGCCGTCGACACCGGGCAGTACGACCCGAAGGTCGTCAAGACGATCGCGTCTTTCCCCGAAGTCGTGCAGTCGCAGGTCTACGTCGCGCCGCTGGTCGCGGTCTTCGTGCACGGCAAACCCGACTTCTCCCAGGACTTCGAATCGCTCGCGAGCCTCGACGGTCGGTTCTTCGACCAGGACCGCTTCACGCCCACGACGGGACGGCTTCCGGATACCCGCCGGGTCGACGAGGTCGCGGTCAACGAGACCGCGGCCGAGAAATACCGCTATCACGTCGGCCAGCAGCTCGACCTCGGCACCGTCGACCCCAACGACCCCGCCGTCAAGAGTGGCGATGCGTACCGGCATCCCCCGATGCCCGTGCTGCGGATGACCGCGACGATCGTCGGCATCGGCGTGTTCCCCAACGAGGTGTTGCAGGACGACACCGACCGCTCCCCGCTGCTTCTGCTGACGCCCGCGTATACACGCCGGGCGCTGCCGTACGTGGGGTACGAGTGGCAGGGCCTCAGATTGAAGCGCGGCGACGCCGACGTGAACGCGGTGAAGCAACGCTACGTCAAGCTCCTCGACCCCGGCACTCCGCAGTTCTTCCGGGTCACGTCGGTGACGACCTATCACGTCCAACAAGCGGTGCGCCCACTGTCGATTGCACTCGCGGCCTTCGCCGCGAGTGCCGGGCTGGCCGCTCTCGTGCTGGTCGGCCAGGCCCTGAGCCGCCAGGTGCGCGGCGAACGAGACGAACGGCTGGCGCTCCGGGCCATGGGCGCCACGCCGAGCTCGTCGACGCGAACCGCGGCGTTCGGTCCCACGATCGTGGTGGTCGCCGGCGCGGCGGTGGCCGTCCTGCTCGCGATCGCGGCATCACCACTCATGCCGATCGGCAAGGTCCGCGCCGTCGAGGTGGCGCGGGGGTTCGATGCCGACTGGACCGTCCTCGGTCTCGGCGCCCTCGCGCTGATCCTGGTGCTCTGTGTGCTCGTGTGGGTGAGCGCATGGCGGGCTGCACCGCACCGGCCGTCGAGCTCGGTCGCGGCGATTCGACCCTCGAAGGCCGTGGCCGCGGCGCAGCGCGCGGGTATCTCCCCGGCGGGCGTCGCCGGACTCCGCCTGGCCATGGAACCCGGCCGGGGCCGCACCGCCGTGCCGGTGCGCTCCGTGATGGCAGGTGTCGCGATCTCGGTGCTCGCCTTGGTCGCCGCCGTGACGTTCGGGAACGACCTCCGCGCACTCGTCGAGACCCCCCGCCTCTACGGGTGGTCGTGGGACGCCACCCTCCTCGACAACGGCGGCTACGGCGCGGGACGCGTCGACCAAGCGCGGCAGGTGTTCGGGAAGGACTCCAACATCGAGGGATATGCGGGCGCGTACTTCGGCACCGATACGCTCGACGGCACCAACGTGGCGCTGCTCGGCGTGACACCGGGCGCGGCCGTGCACCCGCCCATCCTCGAGGGCCGTTCACTCGACTCGGCCGGCGAAGTGGTGCTCGGATCGCGGACACTCGCGCAGCTTCACAAGCACATCGGTGACAGCGCGATCATCGGAATCGGGTCGACCACGCACAAGCTCCGCATCGTGGGCACGGCGACGTTGCCGACCATCGGCATCATCCACGGCTCGTACACGTCACTCGGCGTGGGCGCAATGGTCGACTACCACCGCGTCCCGGGAAGCGACCGAAGTGTGCAGGAATTCGGCTACTCGGGTCCCAACGTTTGGTTCGTCAGGTTCCGTGGCGGCGCGGACCACGCCGCGTCGATCAAGAAGCTGCAACACGAGATGTCCCCGGTCGGTGCGGATCCGCAGTCGCTCAAGTACGTCGAGCACCAGCGCCCGGCGGAGATCGTGAACGCGAACGACATCGGATCGGCGCCGACGATGTTGGCGGGGACGCTGGCCATCGCGGCGCTGATGTCGCTCGGCCTCGCGTTGGGTTCGTCGGTTCGGCGGCGCCGGCGCGACCTGGCATTGCTGAAGACGTTGGGTTTCACCGGGCGCCAGGTGGGGGCGACGGTTCGCTGGCAGGCGGGCACGACCGTGCTCGTCGGGCTCGTGGTGGGTGTACCCCTGGGCATCGTCGCGGGACAGCTGCTCTGGAGGCTGTTTGCCGAGCAGCTCGACGTGGTATCCGAGCCATCGATCCCCTTCGTCACCATCGCCGTCATCAGCGTCGTCACCCTCGCCGTCGCCCTCGCCGCGGCGGCGATTCCGGCACGGACCGCCCGGCGCGTGCGGCCATCGGCCCTCCTGCACTCGGAATAGCGAGTCACCTCCACTCGGCCGCAGTGTCGTTACCCGGAGAGCTCGGCAGGAAGTGTCGACGTGAGGTTGCGCGTCATGAGCAACCGGTCGACGGCGATGCCGCCGTCGCGGGCTCGCATGACGACGCGGGTCGAACCGGCGTTGAGGTCGACGGGTGCGATCACGCGCACCCAGGTCCACGTGTCGAGCGCGCCCGAGGCTGCGATCGTCTGCTCGCGTCCCCCGATCGATACCCACGCGGACGGGCGGCGGCCGCCCTGCCCGGCCGGCGTCGAGGCCCATGGCGCCGGCGCGAGCACACGCGCCCACACCGCGTACGTTCCTCCCTCGAGACGCACGTCGTAACCGGCGCCACGCGTCGCCGAAACGGCGAGCCCGTCGTCGGCACCGCGGCAATCGGCGGGAGCCGGCGTCGCCGTGCGCGAACAACGAGTCACGGTATCCAGCGCGTTGAAGTCCTGCAGGTACGCGGCGCCCACGGCACCCGGGTACAGGTCGCGCTCGACCCAGGTGCCGTCGAGCTGCGCGGTCGGCCGCTCGGCTTCGAACGAACAAGCTCCGTTGCGCTCACGGCACGCGGGAACCGATCGCCGTGCGGGCTGTTCGAACCACACGATGCCCACTCCCTCGAGCTTCGGATCGGGCGTGGTCCAGTCCCCGAACTCGCCGCTCGGATCGACCCACCACTCCTGATTGTCGGCGACCACATCGGTACGGCCGTCGCCGTTGACGTCGGCAGGCACCGCGATCTGCCACTTCTCCCCGAACGAGATGATCCCCATCGTGCGGCCCGCACCCCATCGCACGACGTGCGCGACCCACGGCGCGTCCGCGCCCTTCCCCGCGCGTCCGATCCACGCGACCGCGGCCTTGTCGACGGGAATGGACGCGTCATCGTCGTGCCCGAAACCGAGCACGAGGTCGGGCCGGCCGTCGCGATCGATGTCGGTGATCTTCACCATGCGCGTCGACAATCCCGACAGCGCCGGTGGTTGGTGCAACACGACCCGGCGGAACGTCATCGTGGCGGACCGGTTCCGGGTCGACTCGTTCGGTTGGTAGATCAACACGGAGCCCGGTATCGACGTCACGATCGAGATGTGCCCGTCGCCGAGGTCGCCGACGGCGACCTGTGCCTTCTTGCCGAGATCGGGAAGCGACGCGATGACCCGCTCGGGCCACGGCCGCTCGATGGCAGCCGGACCGGGGTTGCGATACCAGACCAGTTGGCGTGCGGATTGCGGGGTGTCCTGGTCGGCGTTGGCCAGCACGAGATCCGGCCGTCCGTCGCGGTCGAGATCGGCCACGGTGAATCCGTACCCGCCCGGCTGAGCGGGATCGATCGAGTGGAACTGCCACTTGGCGAGATCGCGGCGGTCGGTACGATTCACAGGCGCGCTCACCCACCCGATGCCGGCGTTGCGACCTGTCGTATACAGCGTGCGCCCGCCCACCACCAGATCGGGAACGCGGTCACCGTTCATGTCCGCCGCCTCGACGCGCTCGAAGTGCCCGACGTCGACGGTCGAAGGAATACGACCTGCGTCCGACCACGCGTCGCGGTTGCCGGCGTCCGCCGGAGCCGGGCCCCAGAACACACGGATGCCCGGCTCGTTGCCCTCGCCCAGCTCCGCGCCCTGCGCGCCGACCACGTCGGGATGACCGTCGCCGTCGAGATCGGCGAGCGTCGCGTACTCCACGCAGATGGCCGGCGGCGTGCCCGGTGCCGCGGGCGCCGACGTCTTCGGCAACAGCTCCACCGTGCGCCAACTCGCCGAGCGCGAAGGGTTGCTGCGCGCGCCCAGCACCACGGCGTACCGGCTGTCGCCTTCTTCGGCGCTCACGAAGTCGGGCCGTCGATCGCCGTCGACGAATGCGGTCCCGAGCCCGTTGTTGAGCCGCAGCCGCGTCGTGATCGGGTGCATCACCCATGCCGGCGTGTTGGCCAGGCGAACGTCACCTGACGACAGCGGCGGCCGCGTCGACGCGTCGGCCGCGCTCCATGGGCCGATCACAGCACCGAGGGCTGCCGAGCAGACGAGCACCACCGTCGCGCGTCGTGCACGTCCCGAGGTGCTCCGCCTGTTCGTCATCGCGTCCCCCGATCCAACCGAACCGTAGCGCCGCGCGATGGAAAGCTCAGCCGCTCCAGGGGCCCACGCCACCCACCCGTTCGGGCGTGATGTGGATGACGTGTCCTCGGGGCGGGTCGTCGAACGGCGGGAACTTCACGCCCGGTCCCACGTAGACCTCGGCGAGGCGTTGCAGGAGCTCGGGTGCGCCGCCCTCGACCAGCCGTGCGGTGCCGTAGACGATCAGGTAGTTCGCCATGCCGACGGGGTTGGCGCCTCCGGTCTCGATCGTGAGGGCGACGCGCGGATCGCGGGCGATGTTCGTCACCTTGCGGCCGCCCATCAGGTGACCGATCACGATGTCGTCGTCGTCGTCCAGGCCGACCCACACCACGCTGACCTGGGGACCGCCGTCCGGGTTGAGTGTCGTGAGGTGGGCGAGATGCCCGGCGGTCAGCGCGGCGCGGATCTCGTCGGTCAGGATGCTCATGCGCTCTCCTTCGTCGGTTCGAGGTTCTCGTCTCGTTGCCGCTTTGGCGCGGGTACCCATCATTCCGCATCCTCGGGCGAGTTCGGTCGCACGCGCCGCCGTGCGAGAATCACCCCGGCGCACGGGGCGCCGCGCCGAATGGGAGGGCACACCGTGGAGATCGCCGTGATCGGGACCGGATTCGTCGGAGGCATCCTGGGCCGGGCCCTCGCCGGCGCCGGGCACCGCGTGACCTTCGGCTCCCGTCATCCGGACGTCCGAGACGTCGTCGCCGACACGTCGGCCACGGTCACGAGCATCGCCGACGCGTTGACCGACGCCGAGGTCGTCATCCTCGCGCTCCCGGGCGCGGCGGTCGCCGGGATGACCGCGGAGCACGATGACACGCTCGACGGCAAGCTCGTGATCGACGCGACCAACCAGATGGGACAGCCGGTCGCCAACAGCCGGGCGGCGCTTCCCGCCGGTGTCCGCTACGCCCGCGCCTTCAACACGCTCGGCGGCGAGAACATGGCCGACCCGATGTTCGCCGACGGGCCGGCCGACATGTTCTTCTCCGCGCCGAGCGCGGATCGCACCACCGTCGAGGCCGTCGTCGACGGCGTGGGGCTGCGACCCGTCTACCTCGGCGAGGACCAGGAAGCCCTCGTCGACGCGCTCTTCCAGATCTGGATCGCGCTGGCCCTCGAGCAGGGCCGCGGCCGCCGCCTCGCCCTGCGACTGATCGACCACTGAGCCGCCCGCGTCATTGCCCTTCGAGCGGTTCGGCCGCGGCCGACTCGCGGTGAATGAACCCGCTCGGCCGAGGGCACCACAACGGGAACTTCTTCGGAATGGCGCCGACGGGCAAGGAGATCGTGTTCCGCGAGGTGAACATGAGCCGCGTGCGCGACGGCAGGATGCTCGAGCACTGGGCCGAGCGAACCACCCTCGACGTGATGCAGCAGCTCGGCATGAACCCCGCGAACGCGTAGCGGCGAGCTATCCCTTCGCCAGCGCGAACGAGTACTTCCCGTCGAACGCGACGCCGCGGGGAAGCCGGTAGAGGTAGTCGACGACGCCCGTCGCGCTCGCGCTCACCTCGACGCCGTACGTACCGTCCGAGCGCAGTGTGAGCACGTCGGGTTGCCCGTTTGCCGGCCGGGATGGTGACGCCGGGCAGAGGCTCGAACACGATCGAGAAGGCTTCACGCGCGCCGTCGAGCGTGATCGAGCCGTCGGCATTGCGTTTCGACGTGGCCGCTTCCCACGCGGTCGGCGGACGCGTCGGGTGAGTCACGGTGGTCGTGGTTCCGGTGGCCTTCTTGACGCGTTGTCACAACCGATCAAGGCCGTCGTCATCACCGCAGTCGCGACGATGACGACCAGCCGCGCGACGACGTTGCTCCTGCGTGTCATTGCTCCACCCTCGCTCGGTGCCCTCATCATACGGACCCGGCCGATGGCCCGGAACCGTTCGCGGTCCCCGCAACGTCATCGAGAGGGAACAATGGGGGGGCGCCACCGCAACGCACGGGGACTCGACCGTGCACGCCGGTTCGGGGGCGTCCGCCGCCGGGCATGTGCCTAGAGTCTGCCCATGAATCGCAGGAACCTCGCGCGGTTGCTCTCGCCGCGTTCGATTGCCGTCGTCGGTGCCAGTGAGAAGCTCGGCATGTCGAACAACGCGGTGTTGCCCATGCTCGACGCCGGACGTGACGTGCACCTCGTGAATCCCAACCGCGACTCGCTGTACGACCGTCCGACGGTGCCAAGCCTCACCGCGCTCGGCGAGCCGGTCGACGCGGTGCTCTCGTTGGTGAGCGCCGAGCGGTCCATCGACGTGCTCCGGGAGGCGCGTGAGCTCGGCTGCGGCGGCGTGGCCGTCGCCGCCGCCGGTTTCGCCGAGCTCGGCGCCGAGGGCAGGGCGCTCCAGGATCGGCTGGTCGAGGCGGCCGGCGACGACCTCGCGGTGGTGGGGCCCAACTGCAGCGGATTCATGAACGTGCGGACGCGTGCCAACCTCTTCACGGGCGGCCGGATCGCGTTGCGGCCGGGCCCCGTGGCGCTCGTCTCGCAGAGCGGCTTCCTGCTCCGCTCCTGCCTGGCCGCCGGCCAGCAGCGCCAACTCGGCTTCGGCGTGGCCGTCTCGTCGGGAAACGAGGCCGTGTGCGGCCTCGCCGACTACGTCGCCACCTTCGCCACCGACCCCGACACCGCGGTGATCTGCCTCGTCATCGAGAAGATCCGCGACGCGGACGCGTTCTTCGCCGCGGTGGCCGACGCGCGCTCCGCGGGCAAGGCCGTCCTGGCCCTGAAGCTCGGTCGGACCGAACGTTCGCGCGACATCATGCGCTCGCACACGGGCGCCATCGCCGACGAGAGCTGGGTCTACGAGCTGGTGCTGCGCCAGCACGGGGTCGTCACCGCGCGCGACGTCGACGACCTGTTCGATCAGGCGCAGCTGCTCGCGCAGGTCCCGCCGGAGCGGTGGCGGGCCACCCGCGGCGTGGCCGTGATGGCGTCGTCGGGCGGCGTCGCCGGTGTCGCCGCCGACCTCTCCGTGGAGGAGGGCGTGGAGCTTCCCGACCTCGCGGGGCTCGAGCCCTGGGTTCGGGAGCGGATCCCGGGCGAGGAAAGCAGCATCAACCCGCTCGACCTCACCGGCTTCGTCATGCGCGACCCCGACCTCCCGCGCGAGATGTTCACCGGCTACGCGCAGGCGCCCGGGGTCGACGCGCTCGTGCTGTGCTGGTGGGCGGGCCAGGGCGACGAGAGCTGGGCGAAGACGCTCCTCGACCCGTTCGCCGAGGCGGCCGCGGCGGCCGACGTGCCGCTGGTGGTGAGCCCGGTGGAGGCCACGGCGATCGGCGACTGGACCGAGGCGTACCGCGAGCGGGGGATCGCGTTCTGTCGGGGGTTGCGTTCCACGTTCCGGGCCGTGCGGGCGCTCGACCGAGTCGCGTCCGCGCCGGTGCCGGCCGCGCCGCGGTCCGTCACACCAACCGCGGGCGCACCGACCGCGGGCAACCCCCCTGCGCTGCTCGACAGCCCCGCGGGCCCGATCGTCGGCTTCGCCGACGCGATGGCGCTGCTCGAGCGGGCCGGGGTACCCGTCGCGCCGTTCGTGGTGCTCCCCCACGACGTCGACGACGATCCCGGCATCGCGTCGCTCGGGACACCGCTCGTCGTGAAGCTCGCCGACGTGCCTCACCGGACCGAGCTCGGCGCCGTACGCCTGGGCGTGCGTCCCGACGACGTGCCCGAGGCGGTTCGCGACCTGCGCTCCGTCGCGGCCCGCCACGGGGTGCCGGCGACCGTCGCCGTGCAGGCGATGGCCGCCGGCCACGGAGAGGCCTTCGTCGGGATCCAGGGGCGCAGCGACCTCGGACCGGTCCTGCTCTTCGGACGCGGCGGGATCCTCCTCGAGCTCGCCCGCAAGGTCGACGGGCGCCTCCTGCCCCTCGAGCCGGGCGAGGCGGCCGCGCTCGTCGAGGAGGTCGCCGGCGGCGTCGGCGCGATCCGGGGACAGCAGGCGTGGGACGCGGCTCCACTCGTCGCCGCGGTCGAGGCGGTGGGCCGCCTCTGGCAGGCGAACGGCAGGTGGCTGGCGACGGCCGACCTCAACCCGCTCGTCGTCACGGCGGGTGGTGTCGTCGCCGTCGATGCGCTCCTCGTCGCGGGCTGAGCGGCTCGGCGCCTAGATTCCGCGGATGACCTCGCGAACATTCCGCGCCTTCACCACCACGACCGAGGGAGACGCCGTCACCGGCACGGTCGTCACGATGTCGACCGACGAGTTGCCCGCCGACGGCGTGCTCGTGTTCCTGGCGTCGGGGGTAAGCGACCGGGTCACCGGCCACGCGCTCGACATCGACGGCGGCCGGATCACGCGGACCTGAACCGACTGACGAACGGAAGAGAGGCCACGAACATGGCGTGGGATTTCGAGACGGACCCCGAGTACCAGGAGAAGCTGGACTGGGTGGACGACTTCGTGCGGAACGAGGTCGAGCCACTCGACGTCCTGTTCCCGCACCTGCAGTTCGTGCCACTGGACGAGACGCGGCGCACGATCATCGACCCCTTGAAGGAGGAGGTGCGGCGCCAGGGGTTGTGGGCGACCCACCTGGGCCCCGAGCTCGGTGGTCAGGGGCACGGGCAGCTGAAGCTGGCGTTGCTGAACGAGATCCTGGGGAGATCGATGTGGGCGTCGGTCGTGTTCGGGTGCCAGGCGCCCGACACCGGCAACGCCGAGATCATCGCCCATTACGGCACGCCGAAGCAGAAGGAGCAGTACCTGCAGCCGCTGTTGGACGGTGAGTGCTTCTCGAGCTACTCGATGACCGAGCCGCACGCCGGCGCCGACCCGACGCAGTTCAAGTGCCGGGCCGAGAAGGACGGCGACGAGTGGGTGATCAACGGCTGGAAGTACTTCTCGTCGAACGCGAAGACGGCGTCGTTCCTGATCGTGATGGCGGTGACGAACCCGGACGTGACCCCGTACAAGGGCATGTCGATGTTCGTGGTGCCGACGGACACGCCGGGAGTGAACATCGTGCGCAACGTGGGGCTGTGGGGTGAGCCGCTGAACGAGGGCTCCCACGCGCTCATCCACTACGAGGACGTGCGGGTGCCGGAGGACGCGCTCCTCGGCGGGGAGGGCCAGGCGTTCGTCATCGCCCAGACGCGACTCGGCGGCGGCCGCATCCACCACGCGATGCGGACGATCGGCATGGCCCAGCAGGCACTCGACATGATGTGTGAGCGGGCGTTGAGCCGGCATACAGCGGGCAGCCTGCTGGGCGACAAACAGTTCGTGCAGGGCTACATCGCCGACTCCTACGCCCAGCTGGTGCAGTTCCGGCTGTTCGTGCTGTACACGGCCTGGGAGATCGACAAGTACAACGACTACAAACGCGTGCGCAAGGACATCGCCACCACGAAGGTGGTCATGCCGACCGTGCTGCACGACATCGCCTGGCGGGCGATGCAGGTTCACGGCGCGCTGGGCACGACCAACGAGATGCCGTTCTTCATGATGATCCACGGCGCCGGTGTGATGGGCCTGGCCGACGGCCCGACCGAGGTCCACAAGATCACCGTCGCCCGCCAGGTCCTGCGGGACTACCGGGGTACCGACGGCATGTGGCCGACCGAGTGGATCCCGGGCAGGATCGACGACGCCAGGGCGAAGTTCGCCCAGTACCTCGAGCTCGAAGTGGGGAACCTATGACGGCAACCGACGAGTCGACGCCGAGCATCGCGGACGTCGACACGCTGACCGCCTGGATGGACGCGCAGGGGCTCGGGGCCGGGGCGCCGCTCGAGCACCGCTACATCTCCGGCGGCAGCCAGAACGAGATCTACGAGCTGCGGCGCGGCGACCTGCACTGCGCCATGCGGATCCCGCCGGTCACCGCGCCCGCCGACCGGGACAACGGGATCGTGCGCGAGTGGCGGATCATCGAGGCGCTGAACGGCACCGACGTCCCCCACACCGAGGCCATCGCCGTGTGCACCGACCCGTCGGTGCTGGGCCGCACGTTCTACCTCATGGGCTTCGTCGACGGGTGGTCGCCGATGCAGACCCTCGGCAAGTGGCCGCCGCCGTTCGACACCGACCCCGAGGGCCTGGGCTACGAGCTGGTCGAAGGCGCCGCCCTGATGTCGAAGGTCGACTGGAAGGCCAGGGGACTCCTGGACCTCGGCCGGCCCGACGGCTTCCACGAGCGCCAGGTCGACCGCTGGACCGCATTCCTCGACCGGATCAAGGGGCGCGAGCTTCCCGGCTTCGACGTGGGAGCGGCCTGGCTGCGGGCCCACAAGCCGATCGACTACATCCCCGGGCTCATGCACGGCGACTACCAGTTCGCCAACGTGATGTTCCGGAACGCGTTGCCGGCGCGCCTGGCGGCGATCGTCGACTGGGAGATGGGCACCATCGGCGACCCGAAGCTCGACCTGGGCTGGGTGATGCACACCTGGCCCGAGGACCCCGGCAAGGGTGGGGAGAGCGTCGGCGGCTACGTCGACATGACCGGCATGGCGCCTCGCTCGAAGGTCCTCGAGCGTTACGCCGAGGTGTCGGGCCGCCAGGTCGACGACCTCGACTACTACTGCGTGCTGGCCAAGTGGAAGCTCGCCATCATCCTCGAGCAGGGCTACCAGCGCGCGGGCGACGACCCGAAGCTCTCGGCCTACGGCCCGATCATCCTCGATCTCATGCGCGATGCCGCCGAGCTCGCCGAGAACAGCGACTACCGGGGATGAAGACCCCGGCGGAGCTGTTCGACCTGACCGGCAGGGTCGCGGTCGTCACCGGCGGCAGCCGGGGCATCGGCCGGGCCGTCGCCGAAGGCTTCGCCACCGCGGGCGCCGACGTCGTGATCGCCAGCCGCAAGCTGGAGAACTGCGAGACGGCGGCCAAGGAGATCGAGGCGGCCACCGGTCGTCGCGCGCTGGCCGTCGGCTGCCACGTCGGGAGGTGGGAGGACTGCGATCGGCTCGTCGACACGGTGTACGACACGTTCGGGCGCTGCGACGTGCTGGTGAACAACGCCGGCATGTCGCCCGTCTACGACGGGCTTGCCTCGGTGACCGAGGCGCTGTACGACAAGGTCCACGCCGTGAACGCCCGCGGGCCGTTCCGCCTCAGCGCCCTGATCGGGTCACGGATGGCCGAAGGCGACGGCGGCTCGATCATCAACGTCACCACGGCCGGATCGCTCCGGCCCATGCCCGACGACCTGCCGTACGCGATGGCGAAGGCGGGCCTGAACGCGCTCACCCTCGGGCTCGCCGGCACCTGGGCGCCCAAGGTGCGGGCAAACCTCGTGATGCCGGGCGCGTTCGACACCGACATCACCGACGCGTGGGGCCCGGAGGGGAAGGCCCAGGCCGCGGCGATGAACCCGATGCAGCGCATCGGCCGGCCCGAAGACATGGTCGGCGTCTGCGTCTTCCTCGCCAGCGACGCGGCCGGCTACATCAACGGCGCGCAGGTACTCGTCGATGGCGGCTCCTTCCGAACCCTCTGAACCCTCTGAACACTCTGAACACTCTGAACCCTCGGGCACGCCGAACAGGTGGAACAGCGCCGAGCCGGCCCCTCATGAATGTGGCCCTCCACGACGGATCACGGCGGCGGCGAGCTAGATCCGCTCGATGATGATGGCCGGGGCCATGCCGCCGGCCGCGCACATCGTGACCAGGCCGTACCGGCCGTCGCGGCGCTCGAGCTCGTCGAGGACCGTACCGATCAGGAGACTGCCGGTGGCACCGATCGGGTGGCCGAGGGCGATCGCGCCGCCGTTGACGTTGATCTTCTCCCGATCGATGTCGAGGTCGCGGATGAACTTCTCGGTGACGACGGCGAACGCCTCGTTGACCTCGAACAGGTCGATGTCGTCGAGGGTCAGGCCGGCCCGGGCCAGGACCTTCCGGGCCGCCGGTCCGGGAGCGTTGAGCATGAGGGTCGGGTCGTCGCCGATGTTGGCCGTCGCGACGACGCGCGCACGCGGGGTGAGACCGTGGGCCCGTGCGTAGTCGGGGCTGGTGAGCAACAGCGCGGCGGCACCGTCGACGACGCCCGAGGAGTTCCCGGCGTGGTGCACGTGCTTGATCTCCAGCCCGGGGTAGCGCCGCAGCACCTGCTTGCGGTAGGTGGTGCCGGTGTCGTCGAGCGGGTAGTCGGCGATCGCCTCGAACGCCGGCGGCAGCGCGGCGAGCGCTTCGGCGGTCGTGCCGGGCCGGGGGTACTCCTCGCGGTCGAGGGCCACCGAGCCGTCCTCGCGCAGGACCGGCACGAGACTCCGGTCGAAGCGGCCCTCCTTGATGGCGGTCTCGGCCCGGCGCTGTGACTCGGCGGCGAGCTCGTCGAGTGCCGTGCGCTCGATGCCTTCGAGGCTGGCGATGGCATCGGCGGCGACGCCCTGGTTGGTCTGCGGGTGTCGGGCGCGGAGGCGGGTGTTGCCGTTGTCCATGAACATCGCGGCGTGGGCGGGCATGTTGGCCGCGTACGACGACATCATCTCGGTGCCGCCGGCGATGACGACGTCCTCGAGGCCGGCCATGATCGACGCCGACGCGAAATGGGCGGCGGTGATACCGGCGCCGCAGAACCGGTCGAGCGTGACGCCGCTGACCCTGGTGTCGAAGCCCGCGTCGAGGGCCGCCATCCGACCGATGTCGCCGCCCTGGGTGCCGGCCTGCAGGCTGGTGCCCCAAATGACGTCGTCGATGTCGGCGGTGTCGAGGCTGTTGCGTTCGGCGATGGCGGCGAGGACGGTGGCGGCCAGCTGCTGCGGGTGGATGTCGGCCAGGGCCCCCTTGCCGACCTTGCCGATGCCACGCGGCGTGCGGCACGCATCGATGATCCAGGCTTCGCTCACGATTGCTCCCTCGTTCGGGTCTGAGAGGCGAGCCGCTCGCCGAACCGGTCGGCGGCGGTCATCGCCGGGATGGTCACCGAAGGACCGCGTCCTTCGCGTTCATCGACGGCGCGAGATTGCCGGCCACGATCGTGCGGACGGTGCGAACGAATGTACCTGTCCGCCAATCCGGCCGCCGACTGCGCCCAAGGACGATCATCTCGAGAGCTCCTCGCGCCACTCGGCCTGCAACACGCGCTTGACGACCTTCCCCGTGGCGTTCTGCGGGAACGGCTGCTCCACGACCTTCCACCGAGAAGGCACCTCGAAGTAGGCCAGGCGCTGCGCGGCGAACGTGGCCAGGGACTCCGCGGTCGCCGTCGACCCGGTCGCGAGGCGGACGATGGCACCGAGCTCCTCCCCGAGGTCGGCATGCGGAAGCCCGACCACGGCGACCTCGACGACGTCGGGATGTCCACTCAGCACATCTTCGACGCGTGGCGTCGCGATGTTCTCGCCTCCTCGAATCACGATGTCCTTGATCCGATCGGTGATGTAGAGGTAGCCGTCGGCGTCGAGCCAGCCGACGTCGCCGGTGCGCAGCCATCGACCCGGCCCTATCGGCGTGGTGTCGAGGCCGGTCTCGGTCCAGTAGCCGAGCATGACCGACGGGCTTCGGACGAGGACCTCCCCCCGCCCCGCTTCGTCGGGATCGTCGATCCGCAACTCGGCGTTCTCGAGCGCCCGGCCCACGGTACCGGGTCGGGACCGGATCGGCTCACCCGCTCCGGTCGTCACGACACCACCCGCCTCGCTCAGCCCCCACGTGACGGCAAGCCCGCGGCGGGCGTCGGGGAACCACGTCGCGATGTCCCGTCGCAGCTGTTCGCCGACGGGGGCTCCGCCGAGGCCCACGGTTCGAACCCCTCGCAATGGTCCCGTGCCGGAGTGGTCGAGGTAGTCGATGACTCGACTCGCCATCGACGGAACGGTGGACCAGGCCCGCACGTGCTCGCGTTCGATGAGCGCCACGACGTGCTCCGCGTCGAAGCGTCGACCGGCGAACACCGTGGTCCCTCCGCTCACCATCGGCGTGATGACCAGTTGCAGTCCGCCGATGTGGAACAGCGGCGGGGTGAGCAATGCCGCGCTCGGGCTCGGTGGCTCCGCGCCCGCGACCGGCAGGCGGTTGGTGCGGACGAGGAGCGACTGCAGCGTCGACACGATGCCGCGGTTGGTCAACACCGCGCCGTTCGGGAATCCGGTCGTCCCCGACGTGAACAGGATGACCGCCGGATCGTCCTCGTCGATCGTGGAACGGTCGACCCCGGGGGCGTCGTGTGGGGCTTCGACGATCGACGCCAGTGACTCGAGGGCGATCGCCGCGCAAGCATCCGGAAGCCGGCCCATCCGGCGGTCGTCGGCCAACACGAGCACGGGCGAGGTGACCCGAGTGGCGTGATCCAGCTCTTCCGTGCTCCACCATGCGTTTCCGAGGACCACGATCGCACCGACATGCAGGATCGCCCAGAAGGCGACGACCCACTCGATCGAGTTCGCTCCCAAAAGCATCACCCGGTCACCGGGCTGCGCCCCGGCCGCGACGAGGCGGGCGACGACCGCGCCGACCGCACGTTCGTGGTCGGCGAAGCCGAGTCGGCGGGTGCCCTCGACCAGATACGTCCGGGAACCGAAGATGCGCCCGTCCTGGAGCAGCGACGCCACGCTCGACGGACGAACGTCGAACGTCCGACACGGGTCGCCGCACACGATCTCCGTCCGCACCACCGAGCCCCAGCGCTCCGAACAGGACCGGTCGTATCGCGGAGTCTCCGGGACGGCTGTGGTCATTGCCTCGGCATCCGCTCGTCGCCGCGCGGCCCTTCGAAGTGAGCAGGCCCGCCATTATCGAAGGTAACTCCGGGCACCGCAAGAAGACGCCGAGCTTCATGCCGGTGCTTCCTGCCGGCTCCGACCGCCGAGGTCCGGGCCGCGAGGAACGTGAGCCGGCGCGGGGTGGCGGTACTTGTCGACGACCTCCGGGTGCAGCTCACCGCGACTCTTCAGGAGGTCAGGAGTCCGCGCGCCCGAGGGCGGCATCCGCGTTGTGGCGGATCCGGGCGAGGACGGCGTCCAGCGCGGCGCGTTCGGCGCGTGTGGTGCCCGCTCGTAGGTGTCGTCTGAGCGCTCGGTCGACCTCGACCGAGCGCTGCCACAGGTCGAGACCCGCCGGTGTCAGCGAGACGAGCCAGACTCGACGATCGTGAGGATCGGGATCGCGACGAACGGCCCGCTTCGCCTCGAGGGTGTCGACATGTACGCCGACCCGGGCGCGGCCGGCACCGATGCGTCGTGCGAGCTCGACTTGGCTCAGCGCACCGCCGTTCGCAAGGTGGGCGAGGATGCTCGCCTCGGACAGGTTGACGTTCACCTCTGCGAATGCCGCATCGTACGCTCGGCGGACGGAGCGAGCCGTTGCCATCAACGTTCCCTCCACGCGGCTCCACGGCGGCGCCTCCTTGTTGTCTTCGAGGAGCGCATCGTGCGCGGTTCCCCGGGAGGACCGGTTCGTTCGAGACCTCGTGGCGGCGCGGCGCGGCACTCGACCTATCCGACGCGCTCGGCTCGAAGTGCCATCGGTTCCGCTCACGCCCGCGACGGGAGGCGGACGATTCCCCGGCCGGTCGCGGACACATGACCGTGTTGGTTGTGCGCCGTCTGCTCGATGGTCACCAGCGGCGTTCCCTGATCGTCGACACCCGTCTCCACGACCTTGCCCGAGATGCGGATCACGTCACCCACCACGTTGTGGTGGCGGATCTGCGTCGAATGACGGACCAAGACCCCGTCGTCTCCCATCCAGTTCGTGAGGTGATGCATCAGCCAGGAGCAGCGCTCGGGTCCGTAGTCGTAGGCGCCCGGCGTGCCGACATCCAGCGCGAGCTCGTCTTCCCAGTGCACCCTCTCGGGCACGTCCGGGATGCCTCGCGAGTTCGGGATGCCGAGTCCCGGATGCTTGCTGATCAGCTTGTGGGCGAGCTTGTTCGCCCGGATGTAGAGGCCACCCCAACCTTGAGCGAAGGCGATGAAGCCGGTCACCGTCATCGGGCCCTTGGCCATGAGGGGTAGCTCTTCGCCGACGTGGACATCTTCGAAGTACCTCGGGTCGCCGCCGCGAACCACTTCGCGGTCGTAGAGGTCGTACATCTCGCGAAGCTCCGATTCCGTGTACTTCGACGGGGCCATGGCCTTCTGCTCTTGATACTTCGTGCCCAACTCTCGTGCCGCGTCACGCTCGGTCCGGAAGCACCAGGAATCGCCGCTGCAGAGGAGATCATTCGTCGCCTCGTCGAAGAACTCCACGTGGTAGATCTGCTGAAAGGCGCGTCCCGCGAAGCGCGTGTTGTGCTCGACGAGGTCCTTGAGGTGCGCCGTCGTACGAACGACCGTGCCGCGGGTGAGCGGTCGGTGCCAGCTGAGATCGGCGCCCGCCCACATCGCGTGGATTCCCGGCAGGCCGCCCACGTATCCGGAAAGAATGCGATTGAGCGCGAACACGAAGCTGGGCGGAGCGATCAACGTTCCGTACGACGTCTGCTCGGCGTAAGACGGATCACACCACAATGGGTTGTCGTCACCGATGCCGTGGGCGTAATGACGGATGTTGTCGCGCGTGGCCTCGTAGCACCACGGTTCGACGGTGTCCGCGATCGGCACGCCGATGAGACGACGCAGGCTCAGCAGGGCATCGTCCGTGATCTTCGCGTACCGATCGGCATCCGCGTCGGCGTCGATGTCGACCGGGGTCTGCGTCATGGTGTGTCCAACTCTTTCGTGAGGGAATCGTGCAGTTGCATCCGGGGCAATACTGTACTGCGCAATACAATTACGTCAAGGACAGTCCGGCGTTCCCTGCACCGGTGCGGCGGGTCGAAGGGCAGCCATGCGAGTGCGACACATCCCGCGGTCGGGCTCAGCCACCCGCGTCGCCGTCAGTTGCAGGTACCGGCGGGCGCGGAGATCGAGCTCGGTGTCACTCCCCATGCCCGACATCTTCGCCAGAATGGGTCGAGGACCGGATCAGACCCGGTCGAGCTTCAGCATCTCGATCGCGTTGCCCCGCACGACCTTGTAGACCTGCTCGTCGGAGAGGCCCGCGCACATCCGCGTGACCTCCTCCTTGGTGTTGGGCCACGACGTGTCGGTGTGCGGGTAGTCGGTCTCGAAGCAGACCTGGTTCTCGCCGACCTCCTTGATGTTCTTCATCCCGACGTAGTCGGAGGTGAAGCACCCGAAGACCCGGTCGTAGTAGTAGCTCGACGGCGGCGCAGAGATGATCTCCTTCGCGCCGAGCCAGCTGTGGTGCTCCCACGCGAAGTCGGAACGCTCGAGCGCGAAGGGGATCCAGCCGACCTGCCCCTCGGAATACGCGAGCCGCAGCTTCGGGAAGCGCTCCATGATCCCCGAGAACAGGTACTCACCGAGCGACGTCGCCGCGTTGTTGAACGAGATCGTGAAGAGCGCACCGTGCGGCGCGTCGGGCGAACCCTGGGGCATCATCGACGACGAGCCCACGTGCATGCAGAGCACGGTGTCGGTGTCGTTGCAGGCCCGGAACACCGGGTCCCAGTAGCCGGTGTGGATGCTGGGCAGGCCGAGGGCATGGGGCAGCTCGCTGAACGTCACCGCCCGCACCCCGCGGTTCGCGTTCCTGACGATCTCCGCCGCCGCGAGCTCGGCGTCCCACAACGGGATGATCCCGAGCGGGATGTTCATGCCGCCCGAGGGTGCGCACCACTCCTCGACCATCCAGTCGTTGTAGGCCTTCACGCAGGCCAGCCCGAGCTCCTTGTCCTCGCCCTCGTTGAAGGTCTGGCCGCAGAAGCGGGGAAACGTCGGGAACGGCAGCGAGCCGTCGACCCAGTTCTCCTCGAACTCCTCGATGCGCGCGTCTCGGTCGTAGCAGCCGGGCCGCATCTCCTCGTAAGTCATCGCGGTCACCGTCATGAGCTGCGAGTCGAACTTCGACTTGTCGCCCCCGGGCGTAGCGTCGAGCGGGATGGCGACGTGCCGCTTGTGCACGTAGATGATCGTGTCCTCGTAGAGCCACGCGTCGCCCCACCGGCCCTCGGGGTCGGGCACGTTCCCCGCGTACTTGCCGCCGGCAGCCAACGCGAACGAGCCGAAACGCTCACGGATGACGCGCGGGCCCTTCTCGCGGTACTTCGCGGGGAGCCACGTCTGCCAGACGTGCGCCGGCTCGACGACGTGGTCATCGACGCTGATGATCTTCGGGAGGTCCGCCACGACGCCAGGCTATCCCGGCGGCAGGGGCCCAGCCGCGCCATCGTGCGGCCCGTCAGGGGCGACAGTATCCGTCAACGTCCTCGTTCGAACCAGCGTCGTCGGGCGGTCGATGCACTCGCGCCGGTCGAATCCGCGTTCGCACTCGTCGCGGCCCGAGACGAGCAGGCGCACCGTTCCGCGTGTGAGACCGG
>Ga0209048_10000544_pt1 | contig 40009 bp, 36 predicted proteins | sample FrelakmetCRP12CR_FD_187146 | JGI IMG/M metagenome (GOLD analysis project Ga0209048, IMG submission 187146) | Freshwater lake sediment microbial communities from the University of Notre Dame, USA, for methane emissions studies - CRP12 CR (SPAdes)... | ecosystem: Environmental > Aquatic >...
GATCTCCTCGACGGTGTCGCGCTCGTTGTAGACCGGCATGACGACCGACAGGAGGGGATCGACGAGCGCTCCCCGGATATGCGCGGATACCGGCGTCATGACGAGCCCTTCTCGAAGCCGCGCGGATGGGACTGCGACCACCTCCACGCGGTTTCGATGATCGTGTCGAGTTCGGCGAAACGCGGGACCCAGCCGAGTTCCGCCTGGATCCGCAAGTTGGTGGCGTAAAGCGCGGCGGGATCTCCCGCTCGGCGCGCAGCGACTGCGTGGGGCACCTCGCGCCCGGTGACCCGGCTGACCGATTGCAGCACTTCGCGCACCGAGAACGGCCGCCCGTTGCCGAGGTTGTAGACGGACGACCTGGCCTGCCTTTCCAGGGCGTCGAGCGCGAGCAGGTGCGCCTGTGCCAGGTCGGTCACGTGAATGTAATCGCGGAGGCACGTCCCGTCGGGAGTCGGGTAGTCGTCGCCGAACACCTGCAGCGGCTCGCCGCCGTTCACGGCCCGGAGCGCCAGCGGGATCAGATGCCGCTCCGGGCGATGATCCTCCCCGAGCTGGCCGGCCGGGTCCGCACCGGCCGCATTGAAGTAGCGCAGACAGATCGAGCGGATGCCGTACGCGCGCTCGTAGTGCGGCAGCGCCCGCTCGATGGCCAGCTTCGTTTCCCCGTAGGCGTTGATGGGGCGCGTCGGATGGCTCTCGACGAGGGGCACCTCGTCCGGCTCTCCGAAAACGGCGCACGTGGACGAGAATATGAATGAAGGAACGCCCTCCTCGGCCATGGCCCGCAGGACCGACAGCGTCCCTTCGACGTTGTTGCTGTAGTAGCCGGCCGGGTCACGGACCGACTCGCCGACGGCAGCCAGCGCCGCGAAGTGCATGACGGACGTGACGCCCCGGCTGGCCATCACCGATCGCAGCAGCGACACGTCCCGCGTGTCGCCGACCACGAGATCCGCACCGAGTGTCGCTTCCTCGTGTCCTTCAGAGAGATTGTCGTAGATCACGACCCGCCGCCCGGCGGCGCCGAGCGCTTTCGCGGCATGGCTGCCGATATACCCGGCCCCGCCCGTGACGACGACGGTCCCGGGCTTATCTCCCGATCGAATAGTAGGTGAACCCATCGGCCTTCATCTGCTCACGATTGTAGATGTTGCGGCCGTCGAACACGACGGGAGACTGCATGAGCTTCCGCATCTTCGCGAAGTCGGGCTCGCGGAATTCGTTCCACTCGGTCACCAGGGCGAGCGCATCGGCCCCGACCAGCGCATCGTAGCTTCGCTTCACCAGGGTCACCCGGCTTCCGAAGATCCCCTCGGCAATCTTCATCGCCTCCGGGTCGTACGCACGCACTTTCGCCCCGGCCTCGAGCAGTTTCTCGACGATGGTGATCGCCGGCGCCTCGCGCATGTCGTCGGTCTTCGGTTTGAACGACAGGCCCCAGACGGCGATCGTCCGGCCGGCGAGCGACCCGAAGTGCTTCGCCATCTTCTCCACCAGCAGCAGTTTCTGCTGGCGGTTGACCCGCTCCACCGCGTCGAGCACCTGGAACCGGTAGTGCTTGTCGGCCGAGAACTTCTGGATGGCCTGCACGTCCTTCGGGAAGCAGCTGCCGCCGTACCCCACGCCGGGAAACAGGAACGCGGGGCCGATCCGGCGATCCGACCCGATCGCGCGCCGGACCTGGTCGATGTCGGCGCCGTACAGCTCGCAGACCCTCGCGATCTCGTTCATGAATGAGATCTTGGTGGCGAGCATGGCGTTCGCCGCGTACTTGCACATCTCCGCGCTCGCACAGTCCATCACCATGACTGGCGCGCCCGTGCGAGTGAAGGGCGAATACAACTCCACCATCAACTGCGTGGCGCGCGGGTCCTCGGCGCCGATGACCACCCGGTCCGGCTTCATGAAATCGTCGACAGCGGCGCCCTGCTTGAGGAACTCCGGGTTGCTCACGACGCTGAACGGGTGCGTGGTCTCGCGCCGGATGACCTCCCTCACCCGCTCCGCGGTGCCAACCGGGACGGTGCTCTTGTCCACGATGACCTTGTAGCCGTTCATGGTCCTGGCGATCTCGCGCGCGACACCCAGGACGTGCTGCAGGTCAGCCGATCCGTCCTCCCCCTGCGGGGTCCCGACGGCGATGAAGATGATGCTCGAGGCCCGGACCGCGGTGCCAATCTGGCTGGTGAAGGTCAGCCGCTTTTCCGCCCGGTTGCGCCTGACCAGTTCCTCGAGGCCGGGTTCGAAGATGGGGATCTTCCCCCGGCGGAGCACGCGGAGTTTCGCCTCGTCCTTGTCCACGCAGACGACGTCGTTGCCGTTCTCGGCGAAGCAGGCCCCGGCCACGAGCCCGACGTAGCCAGTTCCAATGACGGCGATCTTCATCCGAATCGGCTCCTCGCGTCCCCCGGCGACGAGGGAGCGGCATCTTTCAAAACCGCGACGTTAACACAAGAGCAAATACGTGTCAAGATACTGAAAGACAAGCACTTAACACTTGCGCTCCCCTCCCGCACACGCTAGTGTCCTCCCGTGCGGATCCTGATCGACTACCGGCCGGCGCTCCGGCAACGGAGCGGTGTCGGGGAGTACGTGCACCAGCTGGCGCGAGCGCTCGCCGAGCAGCGGGTGGACAGGTCCGCCGAACGGCGAGCCGGCGACCGTCGGGCTTCGGCCGACGCCGACACCGTCGAGGTGTTCACCAGCTCCTGGAAGGACCGCCCTTCGCCAACGGCGCTGACCGACCTCGGCCACGCCATCCGGATGGTGGACCGGCGCATCCCGGTACGCTGGCTCAACGCCACGTGGCACCGCTTCAGCTGGCCGCCGGTCGAATGGCTGACCCGCCACGGCTACGACGTCGTCCACTCCCCCACGCCCCTGCTCTTGCCGACGCGTCGCGCGGCCACCGTCGTGACGATCCACGACCTCGACTTCCTGTCGCATCCGGAACGCACCCGGGCCGAGATGCGGCACGCGTACCCCGCGCTCGTCGCGCGGCACACAGCCGCCGCGGACGGTGTGATCGTCGATTCGGAACACGTCGGCGAAATGGCCAGCCGCCTCCTGCACATCGACCCCGAGCGAATCAGCGTGTGCCCGCTCGGCATCCCCCAATGGCTGCCCATGGGGCCCATTCAACCGGGGAACCCGACCGGGACGTACATCCTGTTCCTCGGAACGCTCGAACCGCGCAAGAATGTGGATGGGCTGATCGAGGCGTACGCGGCGCTGGCCGAGCGTCGGCCGGACACGCCTCCGCTGAGGCTCGCGGGAGCCGCCGTCGCCGGCGCAGAATCGTGGAGGGAGAAGATCGCCCGCCCCGCGCTGCAGGGCAGGGTGGAGTACCGGGGCTACGTGCACGACTCCGAGCGCCAGGCGGTGTACGCCGGCGCGCGCCTCCTGGTCCTGCCTTCCTTCAACGAGGGGTTTGGAATGCCCGTCATCGAAGCCATGTCGCTCGGCGTCCCGGTCGTGGCATCCAACCGGGGCTCGCTGCCCGAAGTGAGCGGCGGCGCGGCTCTGTTGATAGACCCCGAGGACATCGCCGGGCTGAGCCGGGCGATGGAACAGGTGATCTTCGACGAGGCGCTCGCCAGGCGGCTGGCCGAGGACGGCCTGCGCTGGGCGAAGCGGTTTGCCTGGCCGAGAACGGCCGAGCTGACGAGGGCGGCTTACCTGCGGGCGATCGACGCGCGCCGGCAGCGCGTCGGGGGCTGAGCTCGTGCGGATCGCCATCGATGCTCGCGAACTGTGCGGCCGGCCGACTGGCGTCGGCCGTTACCTGGCCCACCTGCTGGCCACCTGGGAAGGCCTGCCGGAGGCCCGGGCACACCAGTTCACGCTGTATTCCCCGGAAGGCGGGCCCGGCGACAGCCTGCCGTCCTGGCAGGGTGCGACAGGATTGAAGGTCGAGAGCCGCAGGCTCCCGGACGGCAGCGGCACCTGGTGGGAACAGGTCCGTCTGGCGGCCGCGCTGAGGCGCGACCCGCCGGACGTGCTGTTCGCGCCTGCCTACACGGCGCCGCTCGGCATCCGAACGCCGGCGGTGCTCACGATCCACGACTTGTCGTTCATGGCCCACCCGGAGTGGTTTCCGCCGAGGACGCGGGTCCGGCAACGCCTGGTCACCACCATGGCTGCCCGGCGCGCCAAGTGCGTGCTCACCGACTCCGAGTTCTCCCGAGGCGAGATCGTCCGCCGGCTCGGCATCCCGCCCGCCCGCGTCCGCGTCATCCCGCTCGGCCTCACACACTCAACCGGCGACCGCCGTGTCGCTCCGGATCTCCCCAGGGCGCCGCTGGTCCTGTTCGTCGGCTCGATCTTCAATCGTCGCCACCTCCCGGAGACGATCCACGCCGTGGCGGCCGTGGCCGGCCGTCATCCCGAGGTCCGCCTGGAGATCGTGGGGGACGACCGCACCTATCCGCCCCAGGACCTGCAGGCGATCGCGGCGTCAGCGGGAATCGGCAGCCGCACCACCTTCAGGTCCTACGTCTCCGACGGCGTCCTGGCGGACCTCTACGCGCGGGCGGGCGCATTCGTGTTCCTGTCGGATTACGAGGGCTTCGGTCTGACACCGCTCGAGGCGTTGTCCTGCGGCGTGCCGATCCTGGTCGGCGACACGCCGGTGGCCCGCGAGGTGTATGCGGACGCCGCCCGTTACGTCGGCACGATGGACGTGCCGGCCGCTGCGGCGGCGCTCGAGGTCCTGCTGTTCGACGCCAGGAGCCGAGCCGACCTGCTCTCGAACGCCCCGGCTGTCCTCGAGCGCTACTCGTGGGATCGCGCCGGGCGTGACACGCTCGCCGCCCTGATGGAAGCCGCGGTACCACGACCATGACGGACCTCGCCATCGTCATCGTGAGCTACAACACGCGCGCCGACCTGGAGCGGACGCTCGACTCGATCTCCTCCGCCCCTCCAAAGACCCCGCACCAGGTCGTCGTCGTAGACAACGCCTCCTCCGACAGCAGCCTCGAGATGGTGCGCGAGCGATTTCCCGAGGCGCTGGCGATCGCCGCCGGCGCCAATCTCGGCTTCGCCAGGGCCAACAACATCGGGATCCGAGCCACCGCGAGCGGCTTGGTGCTGCTGCTCAACAGCGACACGATCGTCCCCGCCGGAGCCATCGACGGCCTCGTCAGCGACCTGCGCGCGCATCCCGAGGCGGCCGTCGCCGGCCCGCGCCTGGTGGACGCCCAAGGCCGGCCCGAACTGTCAATCGGACGGATGCCTGGCCCCCTCAACGAGTTGAGGCAGAAGCTGACGGGCACGCTTTACCTTCGCGGATGGGGCCCGGTGCGCCGGCGCGTGGAGCGGTCGCTCTCCACCCCGCAGGAAGTGGATTGGGTCAGCGGCGCGTGCCTGCTCGTGCGCCGCGAGGATGCCGAAGCGGTCGGACTGCTCGACGAGCGGTACTTCCTCTACACGGAAGACGCCGATTTCTGCGCGGCTGTGCGCCGGCGGGGCCGTCGGGTCCGATTCGTGCCGTCGGTCGAGGTCCGGCACCTTCGGGGCCGCTCGCGGTCGCACGACCCTTCGGCCGCCAACGGCGCCTATCGCCGGAGCCAGATGGCCTTCTATGCGAAGCACCACCCTGCGTGGCATTCGGTGCTCCGGTGGTACCTCCGGGTGAGGGGCCGCCTGCCGGGAGAGTGAGACCGCGACCGACTTCCGCTATCATTAGCCGTGCGAATTGCGATCGACGTCCGGAAGTACCACGATTTCGGCATCGGCACCTACATCCGCAACCTGGTCCACCACCTGGCGCTCATCGACCGGGAAACGGAGTACGTGCTGCTCTGCCGCCCGGAGGACCGCGAGCAGTTGGTCATGCCCAACGAGAACTTCCGGGCAGTCGTGGAGCCCGCTCCGTTGTACTCGGTCAGCGAACAGATCCGGATCCCGATCACCCTTCGCCGCGAGCACGTGGACCTGTTCCATGCCCCGCACTACGTGCTGCCGCCGCTGATTCACTGCCGGTCGGTTGTGACGATTCACGACTGCATCCACCTGATGTTTCCGCAGTACCTCCCGGGACGCCTCGCCTACCTCTACGCCCGTCTGCAGCTTTGGACGGCGGCGCACCGGTCGGATCGGATCCTGACCGTCTCGGAGACGTCGAAGCTCGACATCCTGCGGCGGTTCCGTGTTCCGGCGGACAAAGTGACCGTCATCTACAACGCGATCGACGATCGTCTCGCGATCCCGCCCGCAGCGGAGGACTTCGAGCGGGTCCGGGCCCGCTACCAGCTGAAGGACCCGTTTGCGCTGTATGTCGGGAACATCAAGCCGCACAAGAACCTCGAGCGCCTGATCGACGCGTTCAACGAACTCAGGAAGGAGACGGCGTTCCAGTCGCTGAAACTCGTGATCATCGGCGACGAGATCTCCAAGTACCAAGGCCTGCGGCGGGCCGTGCACCGCCACAAACTGCACAAACACGTCCGGTTTTTCGGTTTCGTTCCGCTCGAAACGCTGGGCGTGCTGTATCGGCTGGCGGGCGTGTTCGTGTTCCCCTCGCTCTATGAAGGATTCGGACTGCCGCCGCTCGAGGCGATGTACGTCGGCACGCCGGTGGTCACCTCCAACGTGTCATCGCTGCCGGAGGTGGTGGGCGACGCGGCGATCCTCGTCGACCCCTACAGCGCGACGTCGATCGCGGACGGCATGCGGCAGGCCCTGATGGACGAGGACCTGCGCGGGTGGCTGCGCGAACGGGGCATGGCCCGGTCGCGCGAGTACTCGTGGGAGCGGTCGGCCAGGCAAACTCGCGAGGCCTATGGCGAGGTGATGGAACGGGCCGAACCGCTATGACAGCCACCGACCGGGCGCCGCGAATCGCGCTGGTGCACGACTGGCTCACCGGGATGCGGGGCGGCGAGAAGGTCCTGGAGGCGGTGTGCGGGCTGTTCCCGGGCGCCTCGCTCTTCACGCTTGTGCACGTGCCGGGCGGTGCGTCGCCGGCCATCGAACGGCTCGGGCCGCGCGCCTCGGTCCTCTCGTCACTGCCGGGAATCCGACGGGGCTACCGGTACCTACTGCCCCTCTTCCCCACGGTCATCGAGCAGTTCGACCTCGACGAGTACGACCTGGTCATCAGCACGAGCCACTGTGCGGCCAAGTCGGTCGTCCGGTGCGGCCGCGCCCGCCACGTCAGCTACTGCTTCACGCCGATGCGCTACGTGTGGGACCAGCGGCACGCCTACTTCGGGGCGGGCCGCCTCGGTCCGCGGAGCCGTCGCGCGATCTGGCCGGTCCTGGCGTGGCTCGCGCGGTGGGATGCCGCGACCGCGCACCGCGTGGACCGCTATCTCGCAGACTCACAGCACGTTGCACGCCGGATCCAGCGATACTATAATCGCCAGTCAGTGGTGATCTACCCGCCGGTCGACATCGACTTCTACCGCCCGGACGCCACGGTTCCGACCCCCACGGCGCTGGTGGTTTCGGCGTTGGTTCCCTATAAGCGGGTAGACGTGGCCATCGAGGCCTGCCGCCAAGCCGGGGTTCCGCTTCGGATCATCGGGCATGGCCCCGAGGAGGCCCGGCTTCGCGCGATGGCAGGGCCGGGCGTCGAGTTCCTGGGAAACTGCAGCAGCGCTGACATCCGTCGCTGTTACCGCGAGGCTGGCGTCGTCCTCCTCCCCGGGGAGGAAGACTTCGGGATTGTCCCCGTGGAAGCGCAGGCGTGCGGCCGCCCGGTGGCCGCACCCGGCGTCGGCGGCGTGCTCGAGACCGTGATCGACGGCGTGACCGGCGTGCTGTCGCCGTCGGGCTCGCCCGAGGCGCTCGCCGGCGCGATCCGGCGGGCGCTGGACGGACATTTCGACTCGACCATCATCCGGCAGCACGCCGAGGCGTTCGGATACGAGCGGTTTTCGAAGGAATTCCGGTCCGCTATCGACGAGACGTTGGCCGCTGCCGCGGGCGAGACTTCATGGTAAAGCGCTACAACCGCCTGCTCGTGGCATTTCACGTCGTCTCCGACGCGGTGCTTGCGGGGCTGGCCTTCGTGCTCGCCTACGTCCTCCGGTTCGAGACAGGCGTGCTGCCGGTGTCGAAGGGATACCCGCCGTTCGACCGCTACGTGAAGGTCCTGCCGCTCGTTGCCGGTCTCGTCGTCTTCGCCTACTACCTCCAGGGCCTATACCGCCTCCGGCGCGGCCGCTCGCGGGTGGACGACTTCTTCGCCGTGTTCGTCGGCAGCATCGTCGCGGTGGTGTTCGGGATGTGGGCCACGCTGTATTTCCAGGCCTACTACGTCAGCAACGCGTTGAAGCAGGTGGGCGCGCTCGAGGTGTCGCAGCTGGTCTGGGCGACGTTCCTCGCCCTGAACGTCGGGCTCACCTTCGCGTCGCGGGAGCTCGTGCGCCAGGCGCTCGAACGCCGGTGGCGCGCGGGCATCGGCCTCAAGCGCGTCCTGATCGCCGGCGCCGGTGAACTCGGGCGGCTCGTCGCCGACCGGATCCTCGAGCACCGCGACCTCGGGCTGCAGATCGTGGGGTTTCTCGACGACCGGGCCGGCGGCGATCATCTCGGCTACCGGGGGCTGCCCCTGATCGGCACACTGGCCGAGGCCGGCGAGATCGCGCAGCGCGAGCGGATCGATCACCTCTACGTCGCCCTGCCGCTCGACGAGCACAACAGCGTCGTGCAGGTGGTCGAAGACGCGAGCCGCGAGGGCGTGGACATCAAGGTCGTCCCGGACCTGCTGCAGTTCATCGCCCTGAGAGCCCGGCTCGAGGAGCTCGACGGCGTTCCGATCATCAACATCAACGACGTCCCGCTCCAGGGGCTCAACAGCGCGATCAAGCGGACCGTGGACATCCTGATCTCCGCGATCGCCCTGCTCCTGCTCGCCGTCCCGCTGGCCATCGTCGCCCTGCTCGTCCGGCTGACGTCGCCCGGCCGGGTCTTCTACCACCAGGAGCGGATGGGCCTCGACGGGCGCGCGTTCACCGTCTTCAAGTTCCGCTCGATGTACCAGGACGCCGAGCGGGAGACCGGCCCGATCTGGGCGCGCGACAACGACCCGCGGTGTACGCCGCTCGGCCGCATCCTGCGGCGCTTCGACATCGACGAGCTGCCGCAGATCTGGAACGTCTTCAAGGGCGACATGTCTCTCGTCGGGCCCAGGCCGGAACGTCCGTACTTCGTCCGCCAGTTCAAGCAGCAATACCCGCAGTACATGCTGCGGCACAAGGTGAGAGCCGGCATCACCGGGTGGGCCCAGGTGAACGGCTGGCGCGGCAACACGTCGCTCGAGAAGCGCATCGAGTACGACCTCTACTACATCGGGAACTGGTCGCTCCGCCTCGACCTGAAGATCATGTGGCTCACCCTGATCAAGGGGTTCTTCAAGCACGCCTACTGAGTCCCGGCTGAACTTCCATGAGCAAACCACGCGTCGTCATCACGGGTGCGGCCGGCTTCATCGGTTCGCACCTGGCCGAAATGCTGCTGGACCTCGGCTACTCGGTCGTCGGGATCGACAACCTGCTGACGGGCGACATCGCGAACATCTCGCACCTGGCGAACCGGGACTTCCTGTTCATCAAGCACGATGTCACGAACTACATCTACATCGACGGCCCCGTGGATGTCGTGCTCCACTGGGCGAGCCCGGCCAGCCCGATCGACTACCTCGAGCTGCCCATCCCGACACTGAAGGTCGGCGCGCTGGGCACCCACAAGGCCCTGGGGCTGGCCAAGGCGAAGAACGCGCGCTTCGTGCTCGCTTCGACGTCGGAGGTTTATGGCGACCCGCTCGAGCACCCGCAGCGGGAGACGTACTGGGGGAACGTGAATCCGATCGGCCCGCGGGGGGTGTACGACGAGGCGAAGCGATTCGCCGAGGCGATCACGGTCGCCTATCACCGCTATCACGGGGTGGACACCAAGATCGTCCGCATCTTCAACACCTACGGCCCGCGCATGCGCGTGAAGGACGGACGCGCGGTGCCGACCTTCATCCCGCAGGCGCTGAGGGGCGAGGACATCACGATCTTCGGAGACGGCAGCCAGACCCGCAGCTTCACCTACATCACCGACTTGGTAGACGGCGTGGTCCGCCTGATGACGTCGCCGCTCAACGACCCCGTCAACATCGGCAACCCGCACGAGATGACGATCGCAGACATCGCGCGGACGATCATCAGGATGACCGGCTCGAGCAGCAGGCTGGTCTACCATCCGCTGCCCACCGACGACCCCAAGGTGCGCCAGCCCGATATCACGAAGGCGCGGACGTTGCTGGGCTGGGAGCCCAAGGTGGATCTGGAGCAGGGCCTGGCGCAGACGATCGGGTATTTCAGGAAGAAGCTCGGCGTGTAGCTAGACGCGCTTCTTGCGTTCGGCGCTCGCCGCCGGGGCGTTGATGATCCTGGCGGCGTGCGCGACGTAGTGGAAGCCCGAGACGAGCGTGATCCCGAGAGACGCCCAGATCCCGACGTCCACCAGGATCGAGGACCTTCCAAGGTAGTTGAACCACATCAGGACAATGCACGTCACCACGTACACGCCCGTCGCGGCCTTCCCGTACACCGACGGCCGGAACGTGCGCACGCCCATCACCGCGGTGACAATCGCGACGGTCGTCACGATCACCACGTCCCGGGTAATCACCAGAATCGTCAGCCAGAACGGGAACCGGTTCACGAGCTCGGTTCCGGGAACGGTGAGCACGACGAACGTCGTGACGAGCAGCAGCTTGTCGGCCATCGGATCCAGCCATGCACCGAGGCTGGTCTGCTGACCTGCGCGCCTGGCGATGAGCCCGTCCAGGCCGTCCGTGATTCCGGCGACGACGAAGGTCGCCAGGGCCCAGCCCGGCCTGCCGTAGACCACCATGATGACGAACGCCGGGATCAGCAGCATTCGCAGCAGGGTGAGCTGGTTGGCGATGGTCCACGTGGTCATCGGGTCAGTACCTCGAGGCGGGCCACGACGTCGGCCGCCTCGCCTCCGGAGACAATCCGTGTCGGCTTGAAGGTGGCGCCGTCGAGCAGCGGCATCACGTCGGCGCCGACCACCATTGCCACAGCAGGATATCCCAGGTGGCTCGCCGGGAGGTCCGCAATCCGCGGCCGGGCAGCCTGCCACTGGCGGGCCAGATTCGGCCGGCGCACGGCGATCAACCCGAGCACGCGGCTGGCGACCAGCGCGAGGTCGAGGCGCCTGACGACTCCTCGCGGCGCGAATGCGTGGTTCGGGTACGGTTCCATCACGCCCGTCCGCACGACCGCCATGATCCACGGGGCTGCCCAGTGGTCCCTGGCGTCGGTCACGACAACGGCCTCCGGGTTCGTGTCCGCCTTCAGAAGCGCCGCGAGGCGGACGCCGACGAGCGCGGCGAGGTCGCCCCTCGTCACCTGCGGCGCATTGGCAATGGCCTTGTACTCTTCGGGGAGGCGCGCGAGATCGGCGCGGTTGCGCGCCGCGGCCAGGTGGGCCACGATCTCGTCGCTGGGTTCGACGGCACCCGCCCTGCCGTACGCGTCCACCGCCCCGGCAGTGTCGCCGCGTTCCTCCAGCAGTTCACCGAGCTGCACCAGCGCGCGCGCGTCGAACGGGTCGAGCGCGATGGCCTTCCGGATGTGGTCGAGCGCCTGGTCGGCCTTTCCCTGTTTCCGTTCGACCGCCGCCAGCTCCCGGTACAGCAGCCCGCTGTCGGGTGAGCCGGCCATCGCACGGGTATAGCCGGCGGCCGCCTCATCGTACCGTCCGGACTCCGCGGCCTGTCGCGCCGCCTTCACCACCTCCTGCTCGCGGCGGAACACGAGCACATCGAGGCGCGTGCGGACGTCGTCCAGCGATGGCTGGGCGGCCAGGGCATCCTGAAGACTCCGGATGGCATCGTCCATCCGGCCGGCGCCGACGAGGGCGTCCCCTCTCCCGACGAGCGCCGGCACGTAGCCTTGCGCACGGCGCAGCACGCGGTCGAAGCGCGCGACCGCATCGGGGTAGTCCCGCTCGGCGAGGCTGGCGTAGGCCAGCCCGGCCTCCGCCGGATAGAAGCCGGCATTCTCCATCACGGCCGCGGTGAATTCGCGCCGCGCGTTCCGGATGTCCCCCGCCTGCAGGAATCCCCAGCCGCGCTGGTGGCGCACGGCCGCGTCCCCCCGCGCCAGCGACGGCGGCACAGAGGGAAACACGAAGTCGGCGTACCGCGGGGCGGCGACCACCGGTGCGGGCGTCAGCGCCCGCGTGCAGCCGGCCATCAGCGCCAGGCCTGCCGCAGCCACCGCGAGCGCCAGCCTACTCCTCCGCATCCTCGCCTCCCCGCTGCAGTCGGCCCCACAGGCGGCGCGGCACGTCTGCTTCGATCCATATCTGCCCGTCGTGCTCGGTGTGCTGATCCACGCGACCGAACCGGTAGATCTGCGCCAGCCTCAGCTTGTCGGCCTCGACCGTCGGATCGAGCTTGACGACGATCCGTCGCACGCCGAGGCCGAGACGGGCAGTAATGGCGTCAAGGAGTTCCGCGCGGCCAAGGCCGGTCTCGGCCGAGATGCACAACGCCTCCGGCTCGCGACGCTGGAGCCGCTCGCGCTCGACGGGGTCGAGCAAGTCGCATTTGTTGAACACGTCGATCGACAGCACCTCGGCGGCGCCGACCTCGTCCAGCGTTCGGCGCACGGCTGCGATTCGGTGTTCCATCCCGGGCGTGCCGGCGTCGATGACGTGGAGGAGGAGGTCGGCCGCCACCACCTCCTCCAGCGTCGCGCGGAACGCGGCGACCAGCGTGTGCGGCAGCCGATCGATGAACCCGACCGTGTCGGACACCAGGAGCTCCCGGTGATCGGCCAGCCGGACGCGGCGCACCAGCGGGTCGAGCGTCACGAAGAGGGCATCGGAGACCACGGCCTGCTCGCCCGCCAGCAGGTTGAACAGCGTCGTCTTGCCGGCGTTGGTGTAGCCGACCAGCGCCACCGTCGGCATCAGGCCCTTGTGCCGACGTTCGCGCAGCTGGAGCCGCCGCCTCCGTACCTCCTCGAGCTGGCCGTTCACGTGGCTGATGCGCTGGCGGATCTTCCGCCTGTCCACTTCGAGCTTCGTCTCGCCAGGGCCCCGCGTGCCGATGCCGCCGCCCAGCCGGGACAGCCAGTCGCTCCCACCCACCAGCCGGGGCAACAGGTACTTGAGCTGGGCCAGCTCGACCTGCAGCTTTCCCTCTCTCGTGCGAGCGCGAGACGCGAAGATATCCAGGATGAGCTGAGTCCGATCCACGACCTTCTGCGAGAGGCGCGATTCGATCTGCCGCAACTGCGCCGGCGTCAGTTCGTTGTCGAAGACGACGAGGTCTACCTCCGTCTCGTCACATGCCGTCCCGAGCGAGGCGATCTTCCCGCTGCCGAGGAAGGTCGCGGAGTCCGGCCGATCGCGCTCCTGCAGGACTCGCAAGACGACGCTCGCGCCGGCGGTGGTCGCGAGGCCGGCCAGTTCGTCGAGCGACCGTTCCGCTTCGCTGCGCCGCACCGGCCCCGTGATCAGCCCGACGAGGGCGGCGCGCTCGGTGCTCACACCGCCTCCAGCACGCGCGGGAACGGGATGGCTCCCGCCCGGAGCAGGCGCGGCACGTCCGTTCTCGCATCCACGACGGTCGATGGCTCCCCGCCCGTTGTCGGGCCGCCGTCCAGCACCAGGTCCACGCGATCACCCATCGCCTGCACGGCGTCATCGGCGGTCGCCACCGCGGGAGCGCCCGAGAGATTCGCGCTCGTCGAGACGATCGGAAAGCCTACGCGAGCCGCGAGCCCTCTGGCCACCGCATGGTCGGGAACACGCACCGCGACGGTCCCGACGCCGTCGTGAACGGCCGCGACGATCGATGGCGCGGCGTCGACGATTAGCGTCAACGGCCCGGGCCAGAACCGCGCCGCCAGTCGCCGCGTCAGCGGCGAGAGGCCCAACGCTGCCGCTTCGACCTGGCGGATGTCTGCGGCGACGAGCGGCAGCGGCTGCGCCGGCGGGCGGCCCTTTGCGCGATAGACGCCCGACACCGCATCGGCATTTCGGGGATCGGCAGCCAGCCCGTAGAGTGTGTCCGTCGGAAAGACCACGAGGCCGCCGCGCAGCAGGATGTCGGCCGCGTGCGCGAGCGCGGCGGGCGCTGGATCGATCGACGAAACCCTCAGAGTTTCCACGCCGTTCACTCTATCATCAACGGAAGAACGGTTTCCGGTAAGATGCACCGGAACAGCCATGTCCCACTCGCTGCAACTGGTGCTGCTGCTCGCTGTCATTATCGCATCCGCCAAGCTCGCGGGCGCCGCCAGCAGCCGCCTCGGGCAGCCGGCCGTTTTCGGCGAATTGCTCATCGGCCTCGTCCTTGGCCCGACCGCCCTCGACATCCTCGGGTGGCCGCTCTTCACCGGTCCGGGACGTGGCGGGAACGGCGCCGAAACGCTCCTTCCCATCGTCAGCGACCTGGCCGGGATCGGTGTCATCCTGCTGATGTTCGTCGCTGGCCTGGAGACCGATCTCCGAGAGATGCGCCGGGTCGGACACGTCGCATTCTGGACGGCGGCCGGCGGTGTGGTGCTGCCCCTGGCGGGCGGCGCCGCGGTCGCGGTCGCGTTCGGCCTGCCGCTGTTCTGGGAGGGGATCTTCATTGGCGCGATCCTGACGGCCACGAGCGTCAGCATCTCGGCCCAGACGTTGATGGAGCTCGGCGCGCTGCGTTCGCGGGAAGGCACCGTGATCCTCGGCGCCGCGGTGATCGACGATGTCATGGGAATCGTCGTGCTGTCGTTCGTGGTGGCCTTCGCCGGGTCGCAGGGCAGCCTCAATCCCGCGTCGATTGGCTTGGTCTTCGGCCGGATGGCCCTGTACTTCACCGTCGCCATGCTGGCCGCATTTCTCTTCGAGGCCGTCGCGCGATGGGGCGGGACGCTCGGCGTGAGCCAGGGCCTGCTGGCCGTCGTGCTGGTGATCGTGTTCCTCTTCGCCTGGTCCGCCGAGTTCGTCGGAGGAGTGGCGGCGATTACGGGAGCCTACCTTGCGGGGGTGTTCTTCGCCCGGACCTCGTTCAAGGCCAGGATCGACGCGGGCATCCATCCTCTGACCTACTCGATGCTGGTCCCCGTGTTCTTCGTCGGGATTGGGCTGCAGGCGAACGGCCGGCAGCTGGGAGGGCGGGTGGCCTTCACGCTGGCCGTGGTGGCCGTTGCGATCGTGACCAAGGCGATCGGGTGCGGCGCCGCCGCGCGCCTCCTCGGCTTCAATAGAAGCGAAGCGGTGCGGGTGGGAGTCGGGATGATCTCCCGGGGCGAGGTGGGCCTGATCGTGGCCAGCTACGGGCTGGCCCACGGCATCATCGGCCTCGACGTCTTCTCGGCGTCCGTCATCATGGTCCTCGCGACGACGATGGTGACGCCTCCCCTCCTCCGCCTGGCCTTCCCGCGCGGAGAACGCCCGCCGGCGGCCTTCGTCGAAGAGACGATAGCCGGCCCTCCCGAAGAGGCTCTGTAGGAGCTCGCGGTCCGAGGCCCGCCTCGCTAGAACCGGATCCGCACGTCCTGGCCGTCTTCGACGTAGATGCTGTCGATGAAGCGAATCAGGTGAGGCCGCGTCTGCATGACCAGCGAGCTGGTGCGCGTCCCGTCTCCGAAAAAACGCACGCCCTTCATCAGCGGGCCGTCGGTGACGCCGGTTGCGGCGAAGATGATGTTCTCGCCCGACGCGAGGTCCGCGGCGCGATAGACGCGCCGGAGGTCGGTCACGCCCATCTCGCGACAGCGGCGCTCGTCATCGGGCTTGCGGGTCACCAGGCGCGCGAGAATCTCGCCGTTCAGGCAGCGCATCGCCGCCGCCGTCAGCACGCCTTCGGGCGCCCCGCCGATGCCCATCACCGCGTGCACGCCGCTGCCCACGACCGCCGCCGCGATTCCAGCCGACAGGTCGCCGTCGGTGATCAGGCGAATGCGGGCGCCGGCGCGCCGGATGTCGTCGATCAGTTTCTCGTGCCTCGGGCGATCCATGACGACCACAACGAGGTCGTCCACTTCGCGGTCGAGGCACCTCGCGATCGCCTGCAGGTTGTCGGCCACCGGCGCGTCGAGGTCCACGGCGTTCTTGGACTTCGGGCCGACGATCAACTTCTCCATGAACAGGTCGGGCGCATGCAGCAGGCCGCCAGGCCCCGACGCGGCCAGGACGGAGATCGCGCCCGGCATGCCGAGCGCGCAGAGGTTGGTCCCCTCGAGCGGGTCCACCGCGATGTCGATCGGCGGGTAGTGGCGGTGGTCGCCCTGGCGCAGGTGCGCCTGGCCGACGCGCTCCCCGATGTAGAGCATCGGGGCCTCGTCGCGCTCGCCCTCGCCGATGACCACCGTCCCGTCGATCGGCAGCGCGTCCATGTCGCGGCGCATCGCTTCGACGGCCACCAGGTCGGCCCGGGGCCGGTCGCCCTGCCCCATGGTGTGCGCGCAGGCAATCGCGGCCCGTTCGACGACGCGAAGGAACTCGAGAGAGAGATCGGTGTCCATCGGTCAGGGGAGCCGGGCCACGGTGACGATGGCGCCACGTCCGAGGCCGAGCGTGTCGGCGGCGCTGGCGCTGTTCGCCGCGATCTCCAGGTGGTCCGTGCTCCCGAAGAGGCTGCACACCTCACCGGGCGCGATTTCGGCGTAGGTCGTCACCTGCCGGCCCACCCGATGATCGGCCGCCCGGATCTCCAGCGTCACCTCACCTGGGCGGCCAAGGCGGTCGAACGACCGGCGGTCGATGTTCGTGATCAGGTTCCCGTACCGATCCACCCGCATCACCTCGCCTCGAACCTCGTGCTCGGTCACGGACGGGTCAGGGATCGCGAGCCGCAGGTAGTCGGTGAGGCTCCGTCCCAGCGCCCGCACGTCGGTGCCCTTGGCCAGCCACCCCGCCGCCGGCGCGAAGCGGTCGCGGCCTTCGAAGGTCCGACTCACGGTCGGACGCGCGAACCGGCGCTCGGTCAACTCGACGACGCGCTTGGGCGGCGACTCTTTGAAAACGGCTGAGAGGACGCCGTTGTCGGGCGCCACGAATCGGAAGTCGCCCGCCTCCGCGGCGAGAGGCCTTCGCGTCGACCCCACCCCAGGATCCACCACGACCAGGAACACGGTGCCCGGCGGGAAGAACTTGTAGCAGGCCGCGAGTTCCAGGGACGCGGTGAGGACGTCGTGCGGCGGGACGTCGTGTGAAATGTCCACCAGCGTCGCCTCGGGGCAGATGCCGAGAACCACTCCCTTCATCGTCCCCGCGTAGTGATCGCGGACCCCGAAATCGGTGAGCAGTGCGACAACAGGGCGCATGGGGCAGTGCCGCTTCGTTACGGATTCGACAGGTAATCCGGCTTCCGGAACAGGATCTCCCTGACCTTGGTGTGCAACAGGAACGAGTCCGAGACGCGCAGCCGCTCGAACAGCTTGATGATATCCCGGTTCTGCAGGACCGCCTGGCGCATGCGGGGCGTCGAATACGGCCGGTGCCGCAGGTTCCCGTCGTCGGCGACGATGAACTTCGTGAACCGCGCTTCGGTCGGATGCGTCGTCGTGAAGAACCCGAAGAGCGCCCCGTTCGGTTTCAGCGCCCGCATCAGGTGATCGGCGACCACGCGCGCCGAGGGCTTATCGAGGAAGTCGAACAGATCCCAGCAGAGCACCCCGTCCACGCTTTCGGGCCCCTGCGGGAAGCGCGTCTCGAGAAAGGCCGGCAGGCCGGCCAGCCGGTGTTCGCGCTGGAAGCGCTCGATGTCCGCGAAGATGTCTTCGATGAAGATCTTGCAGCCGAGCTGTTCGCCGAAGTAGGCCACGTTCGACCCGACCACCGGCCCGAGGTCGAGAAGCGTGGGAAGCGGCTGCAGGCGGAGGGATGCGACGAACTTCTTGAGCGCCTTGGTGGGCACGACCACCTCGGGCTCGGCGCGAACCGCAGGCGGCTCTGGCTCCTCCTCGGCCGCGCGCCGTGGGGCCAGACGGGACAGGAACCCCGTCACTTTGCCAACACCGGACAAGAGTGTGCCTCACCTGGAATGCGCGGGCCGGGCGCCCTCGACGTGGACGGCCGCCCGGCCGCCGATGCGGTTGTCGTTTTCGGGCTCCGCGCTACACCTTCGGGGCGGTCCCGACTGGCGCTGACTGCCCGGCCGGCTTGACTTCGGCCTTCGGCGCGTCGGAAGCCTTGGTCGGCTCCGACTTTCGCTGCATGTCCACGCTGCCGCGGAAGTGCGCCCCCTCGGCGATAGCGACCCGCGGCGAGATGATGTTTCCATCCACCGACCCGTTGTCGCGGATATCGACCTTTTCGCTGGCGAGGATGTTGCCTGACACTTCCCCGAGGACGATGACGGACTTGGCGAAGACCTCGGCCTTGATCCGGCCGTGTGGACCGATGGTCAGCACGTGCTCCTTCAGTTCGATCTTCCCATCGACGTGCCCTTCCACCGTGAGGTCCTCGCTCCCGTTCAGCTCGCCTTTGATGACAACCGATTTACCGATGTTGACGACATCTTTCGAGTCCATGTGGCGTTTGCCTTCCAATTCGGGCCCATGCGCCACCGGCGCCGAGGGCGTTCCAGTCGACGGGGCCGGCTGAGCGGCCTCGCGGCCCGCAGGCGGCCGCACGTTTTCGTCACGCTTCCACATGATGAACCTCCGACGTTCCGGCCGTGCTGTTCCGCCTGGCGACAACCCCGGCGCCCGGCTCGGCAGCCGATCGGGTGCTGATGGAGAAAGCTCCGCCAGTATAAACCGGATTCCTGCTCATCGACACATCTTCTGGCGCCGGCATCCGACTCATGTGGGACCCGGTTCCTGGAGAATCCCGAAGGGCCGCCTTTCCTCGGTGACCGACCCCGAATGCTATGATCGCTGGACGGACGCCCCGAGCGCGCATGACGACGAAGATCTATCTCGATCACAACGCCACCACCCCACCCGCTCCCGAGGTTGTCGAAGCGGTCACCCGGGCATTCCGGGAGGACTTCGGCAACGCGTCCAGCATCCACGCATGGGGCCAGCGCGCAAAGGCGGCGATCGACGAGGCGCGGACCGACGTGGCCCGTCTGATCGGCGCGGAGCCCGGTGACCTCGTCTTCACCAGCGGCGGGACCGAGGCCGACAACCTCGCCGTCCGCGGAGTCCTGGACGCCGCATCGCCGGCGCGCGGGCGCCTCGTGGTCACCGCCGTCGAACACGAGGCCGTCATCAACACCGCGAAGGCGCTTGGCCGCCAGGGACGGGCCGTCACCATCCTGCCGGTGGATGAGAACGGAGTCGTCCTGATATCGGCGTTCGAGGACGCGCTGGGAGAAGACGTGGCGCTCGTGTCCGTCATGGTCGCCAACAACGAGACCGGAGTTATCCAGCCGGTCGCCGATCTCTCTCGTCTGGCCCGGGCCCGGCGCGTGGTCTGCCACACCGACGCGGTGCAGGCCGTGGCGAAGATCCCGGTTGACGTCGCGGCGCTCGGCGTGGACCTGCTGTCGATGGCGGCGCACAAGTTCGGCGGGCCGAAAGGCATCGGCGCGCTCTGGATTCGACGGGGCACGTCGCTCTCCCGCGTGATGACGGGTGGAGGGCAGGAACGAAACCGGCGGGCCGGAACGGAGAACGTGCCGGCCATTGTCGGGTTCGGCGTAGCCGCCAGGCTGGCCCGAGCCAGGCTCGAGGCTGAAGCCTTGCGCCAGGCCGGCATGCGCGATCGCCTCCAGAACGGCATTCTGGATGCCATTCCCGGGACGGTCGTGAACGGCGCCAGCGCTCCCCGCCTGCCGAACACGTCGAACATCGCATTCGAGAAGGTGGAGGCCGAATCGCTGCTGATCGCCCTCGACCTCGAGGGAATCGCCGTGTCCACGGGCGCCGCCTGCTCGTCGGGTACGCTGGAACCCTCGCACGTGCTGCGCGCGATGGGCCTCCCGCACGGCCGGGTCCAGTCGTCGATCCGCTTCAGCCTCGGCACGACGACGACGAGCCAGGACATCGACCGCGTGCTCGCGGTGCTGCCGGCGATCGTGAACCGCCTGCGGGCCGTGGGAAGAAGGTAGACATGCCTGTCGCACAGGGCCGGCGGATCGTCGTCGCCATGTCGGGCGGGGTTGACTCGTCCGTGGCAGCCGCGCTGCTGAAGGAGCAGGGCTACGACGTGGTCGGATTGTCGATGCAGCTCTACGACCAGCGCGAGGGCGACGTGTCGTTCGGGTCGTGCTGCACGATCGACGACCTGTATGACGCGCGGCGCGTAGCCGCGTCCCTCGGCATCCCGCACTACATCGTCAACCTCGAGCGACAGTTCGAGGAGACCGTGATCGCCAACTTCGTCCAGGAGTACCTGTCGGGCCGCACCCCGCTGCCCTGCGCGCATTGCAACAGCGAACTGAAGTTCGCGGCGCTGGCGGATCGCGCCGCGGCGCTTGGCGCGGATGCAGTGGCGACAGGTCACTACGCGCGCGTGGCGCGAGATACGACAACCGGCCGCTGGCGCCTGCTCCGTGGCGTCGATCGCTCGAAGGACCAGTCCTACTTCCTGTCCTCCCTCTCGCAGTCGCAACTCGCGCGTGCGGTTTTCCCACTCGGCGACCTGAACAAGGCTGCCGTCCGGGAGTTGGCGCGCGCGCGCGGGCTTCGCGTAGCGGAGAAGCCCGACAGCCAGGAGATCTGCTTCGTTCCCAACAACGACTACGCCGCGGTGGTGGCGCAGCGGGCGCCGCGTGCCGTTCCGCCCGGCCCCGTGATCGACACATCCGGAAGGACGATCGGACAGCACGCGGGGATTCACCACTTCACGGTCGGCCAGCGGAAGGGCCTGGGCATCTCCGCACCGGCGCCGTTATACGTCATCCGGATCGATCCGCGCACGCAGGCGGTCGTGGTCGGATCGAGAAGGGAACTCGAGCGAACGGCGCTCGACGCGTCAGGCGTCCACTGGGTCGCGGGATCGGCCCCCCCGGGGGCCCTGCGGGCGCACGTGCAGATCCGGTATCACCACGCCGCTACGCCCGCCAGCGTCGAGCCGCTCGGCGCGGGCCGCGCCCGCGTGGCGTTCGACCAGCCGCAGTCGGCAATCACTCCGGGGCAGGCGGTGGTGTTCTATGACGGGGACGAGGTGCTGGGAGGAGGGTGGATCCGACCTTCGGACGACGATGACGGGACAACGCAGAACGAAGAACGGAGAACGTAGAGCAAGATTCCACCTCGGGCGGTTGCGGGTTTTGGTTCGCTCGAGAAGCGTTGCTCTTTCTGCGTTCTCCTTTCTGCGTTCTCCGTTGACGCGCGCGGAAAGGACCGGCGCACTAAGCGGTCACCGCTGGGGCGTGGGCGGGCTCCGGCTGGCTTTCGATGAACCGCTCGGCGTCGAGCGCGGCCATGCAGCCGGAACCGGCAGCCGTGATCGCCTGCCGGTAGACGTGGTCCTGCACATCGCCGCACGCGAAGACGCCCGGCACGCTCGTGCGTGTCCCGTCGTGGGTCACCAGGTACCCGTTGGGGTCCATGTCGAGCTGATTCGTGAACAGTGACGTGTTCGGCGTGTGGCCAATCGCCACGAACACGCCCTCGACGGGCAGTTCCGTACGCGCACCCGTCAGGGTGTCCTTCAGCACGATGCCGGAGACCACGCCCTTCTCGACCCCCTTGACCTCCTCGACCACCGAGTTCCATCGGAAGTCGATTTTCGGATTGGCGGCCGCCTTGTCGCGCATGATCTTCGACGCGCGAAGCGTGTCCCGCCGATGGATGAGCGTGACGCGCGAAGCGAACTTGGTCAGGAAGATGGCTTCTTCGACCGCGGAATCGCCGCCGCCGATCACGGCGATCGGCCGGTTGCGGAAGAAGAACCCGTCGCAGGTCGCGCAGGTGGACACACCGTGCCCCATCAGGCGGCGCTCCGACGGCAGCCCGAGCAGTTGCGCCGACGCCCCCGTGGCGATGATGACGGCGCGCGCCTCGTAGTCGGCGGTTTCGGTCCTCACGGTGAACGGCCGGCGCGTGAAGTCCACGCCGGTCACACGACCCTGGACGATGTCGGTGCCGAACCGCTCGGCCTGCGCCCGCATCGCGCCCATCAGCTCGGGCCCCTGGATGCCGTCGCTGAAGCCGGGGTAGTTCTCGACCGCCGTGGTAATCATCAGCTGGCCGCCCGCCTCATGTCCTTCGATGAGCAGCGGGTTCAGGTTCGCCCTCGCCGAGTAGATGGCGGCCGTCAGGCCGGCCGGTCCAGATCCGATGATGATGACGTGACGCTGTTCACCCATGGTTCGCTCGATTACAGATGGCTGTCCACCATCTTCTTGATCGTACCCTTGTCTACCGCGCCGACGACCGTGTCCACCAGTTCCCCGCCCTTGAAGAGCATCAGCGTGGGAATGCCGCGGATGCCGAGCCGCGTCGGAACGTCCGGGTTCTCATCCACGTTCATCTTGGCCACCATCAGCTTCCCTGCGTAGTCGGTCGCCAGCTGCTCGACAGTTGGCGCGATCCGCTTGCACGGCCCGCACCACTCGGCCCAGAAGTCGATCAGGACCGGCGTGGGCGACGTGACGAGCTGATCGAACGACGAGTCTGTAACGACGTGAATGTTCTCGGATGCCATCGCTGCTCCTTCTTCTCGGTGTCGGCCCGTCTTCGCGAAAGGCCCATCAACCTATGGATTCACATCCACGGTCCGGGGTTACTCATCCTCGAGCCCGGCCTGAGCCTTGAGCCCCGGGCCTGGCGCCATCTTCCTCGCCCTGATCGCCTTCTCGTACACTTTGACGTACTCGGCGGCCGATGAGGCCCACGAATGGTCCTTGGCCATCCCGGCGCGCTGAACCGCCCGCCACAGCTTCGGCTCGCGGATGAGATCCAGCGCCTGTTGCAGGGTCGCCCTGAGTGCCTCCGGCTGGTAGTCCTTGAACTTGAAGCCGGTCCCGGCACCTGTCCGGGGAGTCCAGTTCTCGATCGTATCATCGAGGCCGCCCACCGCGCGCACGACAGGCACGGTGCCGTACTTGAGGCTGTACATCTGGTTCAGGCCGCACGGCTCGAACCTCGACGGCATGAGAAAGATGTCGGAGCCCGCTTCGATGAGGTGGGCCAGCCGTTCGTCGAAGCCGAACCGCACGCCGATTCGATCCGGGGCGCCGTCTCTCAAGGACTGCCACATCGCCTGGTAACGGTCTTCCCCATTGCCGAGCAGCACGAACGTGGCGTCCAGCCCGAGCAGTCGGTCACCGAGGGCCGCCAGGAGGTCGAACCCTTTCTGGTCCACCATGCGCGACACGAGGCCGACGACGGGACGAGCCAGGACGGTCTCCGTCAGCGGCAGTCCCAACGTTTCCAGGAGGGCGCGCTTTGACGCGACCTTCTCGGACAGCGTCTCCGGGCCGTACGGCTTCGGCAGGTACGGATCGCGTTCCGGGTCCCAGACAGCGACGTCGATGCCATTGAGGATTCCGCACACCTGCTTGCGGCGGCGACCCAGGATGCCGTCGAATCCGAATCCGAACTCAGGCGTCTGGATCTCCTGGGCGTATCGGGGACTGACAGTCGTGATGATCTCGCTGAAGTTGATGCCGGCCTTCAGGAAGCTCAGCTTTCCCCAGAACTCGACGCCCTCGATGCCGAACAGGTCCCACCCGAGGTCGAGGGCCGGCATCCACACGGACGGAAACAGGCCCTGATAGGCGAGGTTGTGAATCGTGAAGACGCAAGCCGCCCCGCTCAGTCCCGGCCGGTCCGCGAACACCGTCCTGAGATAAACGGGGGTGAGGCCCGCCTGCCAGTCATGGGCGTGCACGATCTCCGGGCCGCGGCCGCCACGGGCCCCGAATTCGAGGGCGGCCCGCGCCAGGAGCGCGAACCGGACGGCGTTGTCCGGATAATCGGTGTTGCCTGCCCCGTACAGTTCCGCTCGGTCGTAGAGGTCCGCGCATTCCACGAAGACGGCGCGCGCACGGTCCGCCAGCGAGTGTTCGGCGAACGTCACGTCGAACGTCCGCCCGCCAACGGTAACGGGCGCGCGCGCCGTCACGGTCCCCCCCACGATGCCGCGGTAGCGCGGCAACACCAGTGTCACGTCGTGACCGAGACGGGCGAGCGCAAGCGGGAGCGCTCCCGCCACATCGCCCAGCCCTCCCGTTTTCGCAAACGGGACGGCCTCCGATGTCACCATCAGGATTCGTCGCGCACGCATGGACACGCCGGCCTCCAGCCCATCAGTTTACATCGTCTTCTGCGCGGCCCATGTTGCTTCGGCCGCTCCGCAATTGCCTCAGCAGGCCCTTCAGATCTCCCGGCAGCGCCGCGCTGAACTCCACGCGCCGGTGGGTGCCCGGATGTGTGAACGCGAGACGCGCGGCGTGCAGTGCCTGCCGGCCGATGTCCGGCTCGTGCGCCTCGTCGCGCGGGCGGCCGAAGCGATACTGCCGTTCACCGACCAGCGGGTAGCCGCGTGAACCGGCCTGCACGCGAATCTGGTTCCGCTTGCCGGTCACCAGGGACACTTCGATGAGAGCCTGCCATTCGAACTGCTCCACGACCCGGTACCGGGCTTCGGCGTCTTTCGCGCGCTCCTCCTGCGCGTGCGCCCGTTTCTGCAGGAGGCGGTCCTTGTCCCACACCAGCCGATCCCGCCACGTACCGCTCGGCGGGTCCGGCCGCCCGTTGACGACCGCGAGGTAGACGCGCTCCGGCGTGCGACGCTCGAACTGCTTCTTCAGGTCCTCGCGCGCGGGCGCATTGAGCGCGAACAGCACCAGACCGCTGGTGTCACGGTCGATCCGGTGCACCACGGATGGGCGGACGCGAACCCCGGCCCTCGCGTGATCCTCGACGAGATCGAGCAGCGTCACCTCGCCTTCGGCCTCACCCGGCAGCGGCTCGACCAGCCAGCCGGGGGGCTTATTCACGACGATGATGTCAGCGTCCTGGTGCACGACGGCCAGGGCCGCCCGCGCCGAGACGATGGCCCGGCTCCGTGGCCGTGAACTGCCCGGCCGGTCCGGCCAGAAGCGAACGGAGTCACCGGCGGCCAGGCGCCGCCCGGCGGCCGCGTAGGTCAACTCCTCGCCATTCAGAAACACCTTTCCGCACTCGATCGCGTCGCGCGCTTTCCCACGCGAGCCGATCTCCTCGCGGCCCGCGAGCCATGCGTCGAGGCGCAGGCCGACATCCGACTCCTCCACCGTCCACGTCGTCATCGTCTCAACCGTGTTGCTGCCAGGCGGTCATCAGTCGCCAGTGCTCAGTTGCCGGTTGTCAGTCTGTCACAAGTGTCCGGCTGACAACCAGCGACGGGCACCTGCCAACCGGCAATCGATAACTGGCGAAAGGAGTAGAATCCCCTGGTGCCCGAGCCCACCCTCCGTGCGCCGCGTGCCGAACCCCGGGAACTGACCGAACTCAGGCAGCTGAAGGCCAGGCAGCCTGAGCTGGCGGAGGCCGTGGACCTGCACATCGCCCTGCTCGACCTGCAGCGCCGGGTGCAGTCGCGCGCCGCCATGGCGTGGATCGAGGTGGCGCCCGACTGGCTCAAGCGCCAGCACGAGGCCGGCAAGCCGCTCCTCCGCTTCGAAGACATCCCGCTCGACTGGACCGATTTCCGTCTCGTCTTCCGACAGACGGCCGACGTCCTCCGCCGGTTCGACGCGCTCGAACCCGACGACTACCAGGCGATCCAGACGATGTCACGCGATGGCAACGCGCTCCAGCCGCTCGTCGTTCGCTGGTTCAACGAAGGGGTCTCACGCCACAGGGTCGAGGACGCGCGCGCGCCGAAGACGCCCGCCTCACAGGCCGCGCTCGAACAGGTCCTCGCCCTGGCCATGCGCCCGTTCCTCGAACGGTGCGCCGACGTCGTTCAGCAGCGCGCGGACTTCACGACCTGGAACCACGCCTACTGCCCGCTGTGCGGGGGCGAACCGGAGTTCGCCGTCCTGACGTCTGCCGGGGAGCGGATCCTGATCTGCGGGCGCTGCACCGGGCGGTGGCGCTTCGACGAGGTGGCCTGCCCGTTCTGCCTGAATCGGGAGAGAAGCCTTCTTCCGTCGTTTGCGAGTCCCGACGGCCTCTACCGCCTGTACGCCTGCGACGTCTGCCGCCGGTACATCAAGGCGTACGACGCCCGGCATGGCGGGCGCCCGGTGATGCTGGCGGTGGACTCGGTGGCGACGCTGCCGCTGGACGCGGCCGCGATTCAGCGCGGATACCAGGGCTGACCCGGCCCTACTCCTGCCTGTCGTCCTTGACGAGCAGATCCTGAGCCTTCGAGGTCATCCAGGTGAAGAGGTTGCGGACTTCGGTGAAGCGGGCGGCGTTGGACCTCGCACCGAGCACGACCACCGCCACGGGCTGATTGACCTGCGGCATCTTCAGCAAGGTCGCCAGGCAGTAACCCGACTGGCCGATGAACCCGGTCTTTGCACCGAGCACGCTGCCTTCCATGTCTGTCCGCGACAGCAGCTGATTGGTGCTGTGGATGGTGACCGGCCGGTGTGCCAGCATCACGGTGTACTCGGGCTTGCGCATGACCTCGGAGATCCGCTCGTCGCTCGAGGCATAGGCGATGAGCCTCGCCATGTCGTACGCCGACGACACGTTGGCAGCGTCGAGGCCGGATGGGTCCGCGTAGGTCGTGCTCTGCAGCCCGAGTTCCGTGGCCTTCTCGTTCATGCGGGCGACGAATCCCGCGGAGCCCCACGGGGAGACGCGGGCGAGCGTCCGCGCCGCCGCGTTGTCGGACGAGATGAGCAGCAGGTGCAGCAGGTCGCGAACCGACACCAGGTAGCCGGCGCGCAGATGCGTGGCGGATGCCGCGGTCGCGTCCGCGCGGTCCACCATGACCACCTGAGACATGTCCGGATCGCTCTCGATGAACACCACGGCGGTCATCACCTTGGTGATGCTCGCAATCGACCGCTTGTCCTGCGAGTTCTCCTCCCAGAGCACCTGGTGTGTCTCCGGGTTGTAGATGATGGCCGCGGCGGCGTGGAGGTCCGGCACCACGGCGCCCGAGGCATCGGTCTTGTACCGCGGAACCGCCAATTCGCGCGCCATGCGGACGCGCGCCGCGATTCTCGCCTGCGACAGCTTGGCCGTCCGGGCCTTCGATGCCTCGGACGAGTACGCGGGCTTGACGGCCGCCTTCTGGACAGGCTTCGGGGTTGCTTTCTGAGTGCTCTGGGCTTTCTGAGCGGTCTGGGGATTCTGGGCGGCCCGACCGTTTGCCGCGCCATTTCCAGCGAATACAGGTACGGCCGACGGCGCACTCAGCGCGAAGGACGCCAACACGATGGCGGCGGGACGGATAAGTCGGCGGCTCAATCTCATCAATGGCTTCAGCCAGCTGGGCGCGACGAGACACCGGAATTGTAACAGACCAGGCGCCTCGCGCAAACCCCTTTCCTAGTGTATCTCGGTCAATCCGCAGGACTTGTGCAGCCCGGCTGCTGCCGCCCGGCCGTCACTGCCGTCACCCTATACAACCGCTGTGCCAGTGGCCGCAGATGGAAAACCCTGAACAGCTGGGCAAATCCGATACTGACGAGGCCGCCGATCACCGGTTATTCGGCGGGTCGTCGTCGTTGCCGAACAGCTCCTCCTCGGTGTAGTCGTCAGCCGGATCGGGCACAATCGGCGCTTCGCGAAGCATCTGGCCGAAACGCTCCGCGTCGAACCCGACCAGCGCGCGGCCGCCGATGACAATCGTCGGCACCACGGCCGCGACCGAACAGGCCAGCATCTCGCGAAGCGCCTCGGGGCTCGAGAGGGGATCGATCTCGACGAACGACTCGCCGCTCGCCAGAATCGCCGCCCTCGCCGCGGCACAGTGCGGGCAGGACGCCGTCGCGTAGAAGACGATGCGAGGGGTGGTCATATGGCTCCATCAAGGTCAATTGAGAATCAGGAATTGAGAATTCAGAATTGAAAAGACGGAGACGGAATTGGGGGCCTGAGGGTGAATCTCCCGCTTCATTTTCAATTCTCAATTCTCCATTTTCAATTCTCAATTTGGAACACTACTGTCGTGCGAGCGCGACGACAAGCAGGAGTACCCGCTCCGTGCCCTTCCAGGAGTCGGTGGCGTCGAACGCCTCCGCCGGCGAATGCGCGCCCGACCGCATGCCGCGGAGATCGCTCAGTCCTTCCTCTCCAACGTCCGCGACGAACGTGATCGTTCCCTGGGTCTGCACATGGCCGGCATCCAGCGCGCGGACGATGCCAAGCAGAACCGCGAGGCCGCGGCCATCGTCTCCAATGCCCGGCGCGCGCAGCGGACACGGCGGGGTCGTTCAGGAGTGTCGCGATGCCCGCAGTCTGCCCCTGAAGGGCGGAGGCCGTGAGAATCAGGGCGGCGGCGACGACAGCAGGCGTGGCGGCAGGTCGGACCAAGGTGAATCGCTCCTGAAAAGTACTTGCGGTCAAGACAGGTGCAGGGACTATCCAACTCCGACGTCCGCCGTGTCAAGACTGATCGACAGCGCGTCCGCAGATCCAACTTTTGGGATGGCTGATCCAAGGAACAGGTAGCTGCGCGTCCGACGGCCGCCACTCAGGGGTTACGAAGGGCATCACGTCCGTGACGATACCGGCCGATTATGGTCGGGGTGACCCGGGCTAGAGTCGCAGGGCGACAACGGCCACGGGCGATTCGGATCGGCACGCTGGTTGCATCCTAGTTATCCGACGGATGCCGGGGAGCGCGCCGAGCCCACTGAAGGGGCCATCTACCCGTGGTTCCTTCCGTGTCACTTCGCGGTATCCGTCCAAGGAGTCAGTCATGAGCGTCGTTCGGCTCCTCGGCTTTTCCACGCTGACCTGTGGCTGTGTTGTCGGCCGGTACCTCGAACTGGCCGGCAACCGCGAAGTGGTCTACGTGGAAGAGAAGGGCGACGACTGCGCCATTCACGCGCACCGCCGCAATCACGCCATCCCCCGGACCCGCGCGGGCGCGGGCGCCGGCGCCGAGTCGCCGGGCCTTGTGGCAATCGCCCACGCCTCGTAGAATCGTCGCACGGTGACCGACTCCCGTTCGCAGCCCTATGCGACGTTGCGCCGCCACGGTGTGACGCTTCAGTTCTACCTGGGAGATTGCCTGGAGTATCTGCCCGGCCTCCCGCCAGGCAGCATCGACGCGGTCGTCACGTCTCCGCCCTACAACCTCGGGATCAAGTACCGAAGCTACGAGGACACCCTGCCCCGCGACGAGTATCTCGGGTGGACCGACCGGTGGGTGCGCGCGACGGCCAGGACGCTGGCACCGGACGGCTCGCTGTTCCTCAATGTCGGCGCGAAGCCGAAGGACCCGTGGGTGGCGATGGATATCGCGCAGGCGGTTCGCCCCCACCTGCACCTGCAGAACACGATTCACTGGGTGAAGTCGATCGTGATCGATCGGCACGCGGCGGGTGCGGGTGCCAACCTCGCGCGCGACCTCGCGGTCGGGCACTACAAGCCGATCAACAGCACGCGGTTCCTCAACGACTGTCACGAGTTCATCTTCCACTTCACGCCTGGCGGTCACACGCAGCTGGACCGGACGTCGATCGGCGTGGCCTACCAGGACCCGTCGAACGTGAACAGGTGGCAGTCGGCGGCCGGCAATCGTCGTTGTCGGGGCAACGCCTGGTTTCTCCCCTACGACACGATCAACAGCCGGGAGAAGGACCGGCCGCACCCGGCGACGTTCCCGGTGCGCCTGCCGGAGTTCTGCCTGCGGCTGCACGGGATCGATCGGCTGCACCGCGTCCTCGACCCGTTCACGGGCCTCGGCGCAACGGCCGTGGCGTGCGCGGGCCTGGGGTTGGACTTCGTCGGGATCGAACTCGATCGAGGGTATCTCGACGTCGCCGTCGAACGGGCCGAGGCGGCGCTCTTCGCGCGACGAACGTAGGAGCACAGCATCCTGCGGCCCTTCGTCTGAACAGCGGCCCATGTAGTGGTCAGACCGCTTACGCACGGCGGCCTGCTTCCTTGTCCCGGAAAGCCGCGGGGCCGTTGACTTGAGCGTCCAGTCGGTCTATTGTGTCCAGTCGACCAGCCCGCGCCCTCGACCGATTTTTTCCGATGCCAAGTGAGTTTCCAAGGCACTTCAACTTTCCGAGGCGCGCAGTGCGAGTCAGGATGGCTCACCCCAGAGGAGCTTGTAAGGAGAACCGGAGCGAAGCGATGAATACTCTATCCAAGAACGTACTGTGCCTCGCGGCGGCGACGCTCGTGCTGCTGGCCGGCGCACAGACTGGCTTCGGCCAGAACCTGACCACCGGCACGCTGACGGGCGTGGTGGTCGATGCGCAGAAGGGCGTCCTCCCGGGCGCAGTTGTGACGGCCATCCACGTCCCCACCGGGACCGTCTACGAGGCCATCACGCAGATCGACGGGCACTTCACGATGCTGTCGGTTCGGGTCGGCGGCCCCTACACCGTCAAGACGACGATGTCCGGATTCCGGATCGGCGAACAGACCGGCGTGATGGTCGGGCTCGGTGAAACGCGCCTGGTGGACTTTACGCTGGCTCTCGCGACGGTCACCGAAACCGTGAACGTCGTGGCCGAAGCGCAGGTCATCGACACGTCGCGCGCCGGCACGGCCGCGAGCATCGCGACGCAGACCATCGAAACGCTGCCGACGATCAGCCGCAGCATCAACGACTTTGCGCGCACCTCCCCGTTCTTCAACGTGGCGGTCGCCGCAGCCGGCGACGCCGATCAGACCGTGAGCGTGGCGGGCCGCAACAACCGCTACAACAACATGCAGATCGACGGCGCGGTGAACAACGACGTGTTCGGTCTCGCGGCCTCCGGCACACCGGGCGGCCAGACGGGCACGCAGCCGGTGAGCCTCGACGCCATCCAGGAAATCCAGCTGCTCGTCTCGCCCTACGACGTGCGTCAAGGCGGGTTCTCCGGTGGCGGCATCAACGCCGTGACCAAGAGCGGCACCAACGGCTTCCACGGCGGCGCGTATTACTTCGGTCGCAGCCAGAGACTGATCGGCTCGATCCCCGCGCTGGTGACGCCCGCCAACCCGAACCCGTTGGACGTGCCGGTCGCAAATTTCGCCGACAATCAGCTCGGCTTCAGCATCGGCGGGCCGATCGTCAAGAACAAGGGGTTCTTCTTCTTCAACTACGACCGCGCGCGGAAGGACACGCCCACCGGGTTCTCGGCCGACGGATCGACCAACCAGCAGTTCGGCAACCCGGCGCTGGCGCAAGCGGTCCAGACCGTGACCAAGCAGCTCTACGGGTACGACCCGGGCGGCCTCGCCGAGTTCGTCAAGCCGAATTACAGCGACAAGTACTTCGGACGCACTGACTTCAACCTGTCGCCGTCCAACCAGCTCACCGTGCGCGTCAACTACGTCGACGCCTCGGTCTCGACGGGGACACAGAGCATCAGCTCCTACAACTTCCCGAGCCACTTCTACTACATGACCGACAAGATGCTCTCGACGGTCGGGCAGTTGAACAGCTCGTTCGGCCGCGCCTTCAACGAGTTCCGCGTCACCTATTCCCGCGAGCGGAACAACCGCGGCGATCAGCCGGGCCAGATCAGGTTCCCCGAGGTCCGGGTGTACTCCAACGACCTGACGCAGAGCGTGTACCTGGGCAGCGAGTATTCGTCGCAGGCCAACAAGCTGAATCAGGACATCGTCCAGCTCAGTGACGACATCACACTCGTCAAGGGCGCGCATACCTACACGTTCGGCACGCAGAACGAGTTCTACAAGTTCTACAACCTGTTCATCCAGAACCAGGCCGGCAGCTACACCTTCTCGACCCTGGCGAATTACACGGCCGGGATCGCGGGCGGGTTCTACCACTACTTCTCGAACGACGCGTCGAACCCGAACCTCGCCGCGCAGTTCTCCGTTCGCCAGTTCGGCTTCTACGCCGGCGACAAGTGGCGCGCGCGCCCGAACGTCACGGTGACCTACGGCCTGCGAGTCGATCTGCCGCGCTTCCCCGACAAGCCGCACGCCAACCCGCTCGCACTCAGCAAGTACGGCTACGCCACCGACAACGTGCCCGCGCCCACCATGTGGTCGCCGCGCCTCGGCGTGAACTGGGACCTGAGCAGCGACTCCGGCAAGCGGCGCCAGTTCCGTGGCGGCCTCGGCATGTTCAGCGGGCGCACGCCCTACGTGTGGCTGTCGAATCAGTACGGGAACACCGGCGTGGACTTCACGTACCTGTCGGCGGTCTTCAGCACGTCGACCCCGAACAAGTTCGCGATTCCGTTCGTCGCCGATCCGAACAACCAGCCGACTTCGATCCCGGGTGCGGGCCTCGGCACGCAGACGATCAACGTCATCGACCCGAACTACAGCTACCCCAAAGTCCTTCGCGGGAACCTCAGCTTCGACCATGAACTGGGGTTCTTCGGCCTGTATGGCACGGCCGAGTTCGTCGCCTCGAAGATCCTCGAGGACATCAACTACAAGAACCTCAACTACATCCCGACCGGCGCCACCCTGCCGGACGGCCGGCCGTTGTACAAGAAGCTCGACTCGACCGTGAACGACGTCATGCTGCTCTTCAACGCGACCCAGGGCAGCACCTACACGTTCGCCTACAAGGTCGAGCGGCCCTTCAGGAAGGGGTACTACTTCAGCGTGTCGTACCTCTACGGGCGTGCCACCTCGGTCAACGACGGCACATCGTCGGTCGCGAAGTCGAACTGGACGGGCACGCCGATCAACAACGACCCGAACAACGCGCCGCTGAGCCGCTCGAACTACGATGTGGGAAGCCGCGTGAACTTCGCGGTGACGATCCCGATTCCGATGCCCGCGAAGCTGACCAGCAACGTGTCGCTCTTTTACAACGGCCAGGCCGGCCGCCCGTATTCGATCGGGTTCAGCGGCGACATGAACGGCGACCTGGCGTCCCAGGACCTCATCTTCGTGCCCTCCAGCTCGGACCAGGTGATCGTGAGCGGCGGCACGTGGGATCAGCTGAACGCGTTCATCCAGAACGATCCGGCGGCCAGCCAGTACATCGGCCAGCGGATGCCGCGGAACGCGGGGCGCTCGCCGTGGGCGAACCAACTGGACTTCCGCTACGCGCTGAACATCCCGACGGGCAGGAAGACCCGCGCCGAGGTCACGTTCGACATGTTCAACTTCCTGAACCTGCTGAACAAGAACTGGGGCTGGCAGTACACCGCCGGGTTCCCGGGCTTCGCGAGCCTGATCCGGTACAACGGCATCGACGCCGCGACCGGCAAGATGAAGTACGACATCTCGACGATCACCAGTTCGACCTTCGCCGGCACGTTCTACCGCGATGACCTGCGATCGCGGTGGCAGGCGCAGCTCGGTATCCGGTTCCGGTTCTAGGACGGCTCAAGGCTCAGGGCTCGGAGCCCTCGGCCGGGTCCCGTACAAAGTTCACGGGGTGGCGGGCGTCACGCTCGCCACCCCGTTGGTTTGTACACGCCGCTCGTTCCGTCCCCGCCGGCGCGCTACTTCTTCGCCTTCGGGCTCTTCAGCGAGTAGCCCTTCCGCGACCAGACGTTGATGTCCTTGCGCGTCACCTTCACCTCGATTCGGCGGTTCCGGTGGAGCGGGTCGGGGTTGTTCGAATAGTAGCCGAGGACGTAGTAGTCGCTGGTCTCCGCGTCGATGCGCTTCAGCGCCTTGTCGAAGTCGTTCGAGTTGACGGCCGCGTAACCGCCGGTCTCCTCGGCCAGCACGCGCAGGCTGTCCTGCGACGTCCGGATGTAGTCCTGCCATTCGGTCGCGTCCACCGTCTCATCGAGGTCCGGCATGCCCACGAGGCCGCGAGGATCGATCGTGTAGAAGCTGACGTTCGCGCGGTTCGCCGTGCGCGTCAACTCGGACAGCTCGCGCGCGAGGTCGGCGAAGGCGAACTCGTTGCCCTGCTGGCCGAAAAGCCCCGTCGGGTCGTCCTGGGCGTTCTGATAGGCGCTGGCGGGGGTTCCGTCCGCGTTCGTGGCTCCCTGCTGCTGCGAGTTGGCGCCGCTCCGGTCGGCTTCGGCCTTGGCCCGCCCGCCCGGGAACGGGTTGAAGTCGTAGCCGTTGCTGATGTAGATGAGCGCCTTGCGCCGGTTGTGCACCTGTTCGAGTTGTCCCATCAGTTCGAATGCCGTCGAGAACGCGACGTGCGCGCGGTAGCGCACCTCGCTCGGCCCTTCAGACGTCGTGCCGCCCTCGAGTATGTCGGACGGTCTCAGGCCCGCGCCCGAGATCTTGTTCATCGCCTCGTCGAGCCGCTTGAGGTCGTACGTCATGTCGATCGCGATCGACGACGGCCCGGTGGAGACGATGCCAAACAAGTCGCCCTCGTGAACCAGCTGCTGTCGGATCTTCTTCATCAGCTCCCTGATGCGGCCCGTGTTGCGGAAGTCCAGGTGCAGATCGTCCAGGAAGAAGATGAAGATGCGGCCCGCCGCGTCGTTGGTCGGCCGCGGCGGCGGCAGGATGATGCCCTCCCGCTGCGCCGGCGCCGGCGCCGCCAGCGGGCTGTACTGGCGGCCGCCGTGGAACAACAGCAGTTGGACGACCTGCTGCTTGACGCCGTCCTCGTAGACCTCGAAGTCGGCCGGCTTGAGGTCCGCAACGAACTGACCGGCGTTGTCCCGTGCGATCACGTCGGTCGTCACGAGGTCCACGGCTGAACGGAAGGTGGCCTGCGGCGGTGGCGGTACGATTTGCGGCTTGGCGGGCGGGTTCTGACCCTGCCCGCCGCCCTGGCCGGGCGGTGATGAGGAGTGCGCTGCCAGCGCGGTGGATAGGAGCGCGGCCCCCAGGGCCGCGACGGCAAACCGCTTCCCATTCATGATCATACCCTCAGTATAGCGTCAGACGGGCGGCGCTGGCAGGCGGCGCCGCTCGGCGAGTCGCGGCAGGCGGGTCCCCAAAGAGCCAGACGAACCAGCGGCGGAGAGGGTCGGAACGAGGGCCGACCGGCCCTGATGGGCTAGGCGTCTTGAACGGCCAAAGACGTCTAGCCCGCCCCGCGTTTCGCGGGGCCAGCCAGCAGCGTTTCTGGTCCTAGCGCTTCTTCGACCGGACGACGGCCTTGGCGACGGCTTTCCTGGGCTGGGCCCGCTTCGCCCGGACAGGACGAGCAGCGCGCCTGGCTGGCGCGGACTTTCGTGCCGCGCGGCTCGACGCCGACGACCGCCCGGCCGACGCCTGGGCCGCGGGCCGAGACGCGGCCGCTGCGGGCCGCCGGGCCGCCCGGCTGGGCGGTGCCTTGTAGACCAGCGTGAAGCGCATCTGGTCGCCCACGAGGTGGTAGGTCCAGATTTCGGCCACCGGGATGTTGTGTTCGGTGCACAATCGCCGGGCTCTCTCCACCGACCCGGCAGGGATGAAAAGGTAGAACGCGGCCTTCAGCTGGGCCAACCGCGCCCACTGGGCCATCGCTTCCAGGTTGTTCACCGATTCGCCGGTCTCGACCTCGACCACGATCACCGGCTTGTTCGGCCGTCCGGCAGGCGCGAGCACCACATCGGGATACAGCGTCGATTCCCCGTGGACGACGGCGGCCGTCGTCTCGCTGCCCTGATTGATGGTGACCAGGTACTTCCGCCGCCAGCGCTGCTGCAGCAGGCGGATCACCCGGTCGTGCTCGAGCTGCTCCCGAACCGGGCGGACAAGGATGGGCGTCACACGACCTCCCTTGAAGACACTAGCACGCGCAGGGGCTGGCTGACCGAACGCGAGATTATAGCACCGTTGTCCAGCGATGCCAGCGAGAACTCGCGCTGGAACCTGGCCCTGCACCGTTTCCCCCGACCGGATGTGCCATACTAGATCCCATCCACAGCCGAGATCGTTACGATTCGAGCCGGTGACCGCGCGATGAACGACAGATTCCTGCGAGCGTGTCGGCGTCAAACGGTTGACGCGACCCCGGTGTGGTTCATGCGCCAGGCGGGGCGCTATATGAGCGAGTACCGTGCTCTGCGGGAGAGGTACTCGATGCTGGAGTTGTGCCTCACGCCGGATCTCGCCGCGGAAATCACCCTCCAGCCGGTCCGCCGGCTTCCGATCGACGCCGCTATCATCTTCTCGGACTTGCTCTTACCGCTTCAACCTCTCGGCCTCCCGTTCGACTTCGTGAAGGGCGAGGGCCCGCGGGTGGAGCGGCCGATCCGGACCGAGGCGGACATCGATGCCCTCTCCCGATTCGAGCCGCGGGAGCGCCTGGCGCCGGTCCTCGATGCCATTCGTCTGGTCAAGAGCGAGCTGTCCGGCCTCGTGCCGCTGATCGGGTTCGCCGGCGCGCCGTTCACGCTGGCGTCATACGCCATCGAAGGCGGCCACTCGACTCACTACGCCCACACGAAGGCGCTGATGTACGGGAACCCCGCCGCCTGGCACCGATTGTGCGGCCTGTTCGCCGACACGGTGGCCGATTACCTGGCGGCCCAGGTCGAAGCGGGCGCGGACGCGGTGCAGGTGTTCGACTCGTGGGTCGGCGCCCTGGGCCCCGCGGACTACCGCGAGTTCGTCCTCCCGCACAGCCGGAGCATCTTCGAGCGGCTGAAGGCGACCGGCGCGCCCACCATCCACTTCGGCACGGGGACGGCGACGCTGCTGTCGCTCGTCGCCGAAGCCGGAGGGGACGTGATCGGCGCCGACTGGCGGATCCCCCTCGACGACGCCTGGGGCCTGATTGGCGGGCAGCGCGCCATCCAGGGCAATCTGGATCCTACGCTGCTCCTGGCACCACGGGAACGTCTGCTCGCGGGGGCCGACGACGTGCTGCGGAGGGCGGGCGGCCGGCCGGGGCACATCTTCAACCTGGGTCACGGCATCCTGCCGGGCACACGTGTGGACCAGGTCGAAGCCCTCGCGAACCGCGTGCACGCGTTTCGCACACCGATCTGAGAGACGTCGTCAGTGGTCAGTGGTCGGTAACCGTTCGCACTATGTCTACGGCAGTGCTCCTGATGGCCCACGGGACGCCTTCGTCACTCGACGAGATGCCGGCCTATCTCGCACGCGTGAGGGGCGGCCGGCCGCCATCCGAGGCCCTCATCGACGAGATGCGGCGCAACTACACCGCGATCGGGGGCCGGTCGCCTCTCACCGCCATCACGCTCCAGCAGCGCAACGCCCTTCGAGACCGGCTCGGCGGCAATCGGAAAGTGATGGTCGGCATGCGCAACTGGCATCCGTTCATTTCGGATGTGCTGGGAGCCCTCGCCGGCTCCGATGTGACGCGCGTCGTCGGCATCCCGCTCGCGCCGCAGTTCTCGACGCTGAGCGTGCAGAAATACGTCGAGGCGGCGACGGCAGCCGTGCCCCGGGGCGTCGGGTTCGAATGCGTGGACGCGTACTACGAACACCCGTTGCTGCTGAGCGCGTTCGCCGAGCGGATCCGCGAGGCAGGCGGACCGGCGCCGGGCGAGGTCGTGGTGTTCACGGCCCACGCGCTGCCTGAACGCGTGATCGCCTCGGGCGATCCGTACCTCGAGCAGGTCCGCGCCACCGCGCGCGGCGTCGCTGCCCTCGCGGGCGTCTCCCAGTACGAGCTCGCGTTCCAGAGCGCCGGACGGACCCCGGAGCCGTGGATCGGGCCCGACCTCGGCGACGTCATCCGCCGGTGCGCTGCGGCGGGCGTGCGACGCATCATGGTCGCCCCGATCGGCTTCGTCTGCGACCACACCGAGATCCTGTTCGACGTTGACGTGCAGGCGAAAGCGATCGCGGTCGAATGCGGCATCGAGCTCCGCCGCCCCGAGTCACTGAACGCCTCGCCGACGTTCATCGAGCTGCTGGCAGGGCTCGTAGAGCAGGACTGAAGTCCTGCTGCCACCGATGTCAGGAGACGGCCGAGGTGGAGTGAAGTCCTGCCGCCAGCGATAGACCTGGGGAGTTTCATTGGAGTCGTTTGGCGTCATCATTGCCGGCGGAGGCATTGCCGGCCTGGCGGCCGCGTATGAACTGCACCGGCGCGGTGTCCGGTTCCGCCTGCTCGAGCGGGCGGGCCGCCCCGGCGGCGTCATCCTGACGGAGCATGTCGACGGGTTCACCTTCGACGCCGGCCCCGACGCGCTCCTGATCCAGAAACCTGCCGCCATCACGCTGTGCAAGGAACTCGGGATTGGCGACCGGCTCTTCCCGACCAGCGAGCCTCGAGCGGCCTTCATCCTCCGCGGGAAGACGCTCCATCCCCTCCCGGAGAGCTCCGTCCTCGGCATCCCGCGCAACGTTACCGCGCTGGCAGCGACACGGCTGTTCTCCCTTGCGGGGAAGGCGCGGATGGCCGCGGAACTGTTCGTCAGGCCGAGGAAGGACGGCGCGACCGACGAGTCGATTGCCTCGTTCATCGGCCGTCGGTTCGGCGACGAGGCGGTCACCTACCTCGCCGAACCGCTGCTGGCGGGCATCCACGCGGGCGACGTGAACCGGCTGTCGATGCGAGCGCTCTTCCCCAGGTTCCTCGAAGCCGAACGCAAGCACGGCAGCGTCCTCCGCGCATTCCGCCAGGTCAGCCAGCCGAAGTCGAGCCAGGGTGCGTTCATGTCGTTGCCGGGCGGCCTGCAGGAGCTCGTGGACGCGCTGGCGCGCGCCCTTCCTCCCGGCTCGATCGCGGTGAACTCCGGCGTCGCGTCGCTGTCGTTCGACGGCCAGTACCGCGTCGCGCTCGAATCCGGGGAGACCGTGGCCGCACCGGCCGTGGTGGTCAGCACGCCCGCGTTCGTCGCGGCGACGCTCGTGGAGCCGCTGGATCGCGAACTCGCGTCGCTGTGCGCGCGGATTCCGTATGCCTCGAGCGCGACGGTCACCTTCGGCTATCGGCGCGAGGACGTGGCCTACCCGCTCCGCGGCTCCGGCTTCGTGGTTCCGCGGGTCGAACGAACCACGATCATGGCGGGATCGTGGATCTCGTCGAAATGGAGGTCACGGGCGCCCGAGGGCCGCGTACTCCTTCGCGCGTTCATCGGCGGCGCGCGCGATCCCGGGGCCATGGCCCGTACGGACGCGGACCTGATCGCGGCGTCGCAAACGGAACTCGGCCGGCTCCTCGGCATACGCGGGGCGCCGCTGTTCACGAGGCTGCATCGCTGGGATCGCGCGAATGCCCAGCACGATGTCGGCCACCTGGATATCATTGCGTCCATCGACCAGGTCCTCGCGCGGCGGCCGGGGCTGTTCGTGACCGGGTCGGGCTTCCGAGGCGTCGGCGTGCCCGACTGCGTGGCCGACGGGCGGGCGACAGGCGCGCGGGCGGCCGAGTGGATCTCATCGAATCCCAGCACATGACCATGACACGCACACCTCGCACTCCCCTGCCCTGGCCGGTGACGCTCGCTGTCACGCTGGCTGTCATCTTCATGGCGTGGGCCATCGACTCGACGTCCGCACAGGTTCCGGCGCCGGTCGCCCAGGTCTCGCCCGAGCTCGACAGACTGCTCCGCCACATCAAGCAGGCGGACACCGGCCAGCTGGCGGTCTCCGAAGAGGACGGGCGGTTCCTCCGCGTGATGGCGGCCACGAGCCGCGCCAGGCGCGCGCTCGAGATCGGGTCGGCCAGCGGCTACAGCGCGATCTGGATCGGCCTGGGCCTGCGCGAGACAGGGGGAAGGCTGGTGACGATCGAGTTCGACCCGGTGCGCGCACGCGAGGCCGCGGAGAACGTGCGCCTGGCAGGCCTCGCCGACATCGTGCAGGTCGTGCACGGCGACGCGTTCAAGGAAATCCCGAAGCTGGCGGGCACGTTCGACTTCGTCTTCCTCGATGCGTGGAAGAGGGACTACAAGCGCTTCCTCGACACGATGCTGCCGCGGCTCGACGCCGGCGGCATCTTCCTGGCGCACAACGTGGTGAACAAGGGGAAGGACATGCCGGACTTCCTCGAGGCCATCGAGAAGAACCCCGGCCTGCTCACCGCCATTGTGACGCCCTCGGGAGAAGGCATCTCGATCTCACTCAAGAGACGGTAGAGGATCGGGCGGCCGTAACGGACGGCGACAATCAGGCACCGTCGAACGGAAAACGACGAACGGAGAATGCGGGCGCAGCCCGCATTCTCCGTCGGGGGCCTTCTATCTTCTGTCTGT
>Ga0209048_10000545_pt1 | contig 39980 bp, 40 predicted proteins | sample FrelakmetCRP12CR_FD_187146 | JGI IMG/M metagenome (GOLD analysis project Ga0209048, IMG submission 187146) | Freshwater lake sediment microbial communities from the University of Notre Dame, USA, for methane emissions studies - CRP12 CR (SPAdes)... | ecosystem: Environmental > Aquatic >...
TTCTCGCGCGAGCGCATGCCGTCGGGGTTCTTGTGCACGACCTTGCGCCAGTCGTCGGCCCAGCCGATCGCGCCGAAGCCCAGCGTCACCAGCATCACGATCCAGACGAAGCGGTTGCTCCAGTCGAACCAGAGCAGCGTCGAGACGCCGATGCCGATCAGGATCAGCACGCCGCCCATCGTCGGCGTGCCGCTCTTGGCGAGGTGCGTCTCCATGCCGTAGCCGCGGATCGGCTGGCCGATCTTCAGCGCAGCCAGGCGTCGGATCACCCACGGCCCGAACGACAGGCCGATCAGCAGCGCCGTCAGCGCCGCCATGACCGCGCGAAACGTGAGGTACTGGAAGACACGGAAGAACCCGAAATCCGGTGAGAGCTGCTGCAACCACTGGGCGAGACTAAGCAGCATGGGCATCTCCCACCGTCGAGCCAGCTACGAGCCGGGCGACCACCTGCTCCATCTTCATGAAACGCGAGCCCTTGACGAGCACCGATGCCGCTGCGGGAGTCTCGACCAGCGCGGTCAGCAGCGCCGGCACGGAATCGAAATGACGCGCCGCGCCGTGCGCACGCGCCGCCGCGCGGCTTTGCGTACCGACCGTCCACAGGCTCTCGATCGCGCGCTGCCTCGCGTACGCGCCGACCTCGGCATGGAAGGCCGGACCCTGGTCCCCCACTTCGCCCATGTCACCCAGCACCAGCCAGCGCGGGCCGGGCAGCGTGGCGAGCACGTCGATGGCGGCGCGCACCGAGTCTGGGTTGGCGTTGTACGAGTCGTCGATCAGCGTCACTGCGCGACCCGCGAGCGCGACGCGTTGCACCTGCGAGCGGCCCGTGACCGGCGCAAATGCCTCGAGGCCGCGGCGCACCGCGTCGAGTGGACAGCCCGCGGCGAGCGCGCAGGCGGCGGCGGCGAGTGCGTTCTTCACGTTGTGCAGGCCAGCCACGCGCAACGCCACCTCGCAAGGACCCTCGGGCGTGCGAAGCCGCACCGCCCAGCGGTCCTGCCGCCAGTCGGCGCGCGCGACGATGTCGGCCGCGGCCTCGAGCGCGAAGGTGAGCGTGCGCCGCGCGCCGGCCAGTTCGCGCCATAGAGCTGTGTACGCATCGTCGGCCGGGAAGACCGCGACCCCGTTCGGCCCCAGCGCGGCAATCACGGCGCCGTTCTCGCGCGCAACGCTGGCGACATCGGCCATGAACTCGAGGTGCTCGCGCTGTGCGTTGTTGACGAGGGCCACGCTGGGTGCCGCCATGGCCGCCAGCGGGGCGATCTCGCCCGGGTGGTTCATGCCGATCTCGACAACCCCGGCGCGGTGCCAGGTGGCACTGTCCTGGCGCAGGCGCAGCAGGGTCAGCGGCACGCCGATGTCGTTGTTGAGGTTGCCATCGGTCGCGAAGGCGCCGTCTGCGTGCCACGCGCGCAGGATCGAAGCGATCATCTGCGTGACGGTCGTCTTGCCGTTGCTGCCGGTCACCGCGATCAACGGCAGCTCGAAGCGCTGTCGCCACGCGGCGGCGAGCGCGCCGAGTGCGGCGCGACTGTCGGCCACCTGCAGCCCGGGCAGGCCCGCCTCGGCCAAACCGCGCTCGGCCAGCGCCGCGACGGCGCCGGCAGCGCGCGCCTGCGGCAGGTAATCGTGACCGTCGAAGCGCTCGCCGCGCAACGCGACGAACAGGTCGCCTGCCCGCAGGCTGCGCGTGTCGGAGTGCACGCGGCTCAGCTCGACGCCACCGTCACCGACCAGCACGGCCGCGGGCAGCGTGCGCGTGACCAGCGCGTGCGCCTCGGCCAGCGTCATCATGGTCGGCGCCTTCACCCCGCGCGCCCTTCGCTTCTTGCGGCACCTCCGGACGCGCGCGCGGCCAGCAGCGTCCGCGCCACATCGACGTCGGAGTACGGGTGCTTCACGCCGGCGATCTCCTGCGTGTCCTCATGGCCCTTGCCGGCGACGAGCACCACGTCGCACGCGGCGGCCGATTGCACGGCGTGTGCGATGGCGGCGCGGCGGTCTTCCATCACGTCGACGTCGTCGTGCCCGATCACGCCGACGAGGATCTGCGAGAGGATGAACTTCGGCGGTTCATCACGCGGGTTGTCGCTGGTGACGACGACATGGTCGGCCAGTTGCTCGGCGAGCGCACCCATCAGCGGGCGCTTGCTCGCGTCACGATTGCCGCCACAGCCGAAGACGCACCACAACCTGCCGCCGCGCTCGCGCGCGAAAGGCCGCAGCGCGATGAGCGCCTTCTCGAGGGCGTCGGGCGTGTGCGCGTAGTCGACCACCACTTCCGGCACGTTGCCGGGTGCGGCGGCTGCCCCCTGCGCCGGCGGCCTGACACGCTGCATGCGTCCCGGCACCGGCGTCAACCGGGCGCACGCCGCGGTCGCATCCGCCAGCGACACGCCGATTGCGCGCAGGCCGGCGATCACACCCAACAGGTTGGCGACGTTGAACTCGCCGATCAGCGCGCTTCGCACCGGCAGGCTCGTGCTGCCCTCGCTCACGTCGAAGCTCAGGCCACCCTCTCGATACCCGACGGCGCGTGCAACGAGTCGCGCAGGTCGGCGCAGCGAGCAGGTCCACAGGTCGACGCGTCGCTTCGCCAGGCGCTTGGCCAGCCCGGCGCCCTGCTCGTCGTCGATGTTGACGACCGCCGCCTGCAGGCCCGGCCAGTCGAACAGCGCCGTCTTGGCCTGCCAGTAGGCCTCCATCGTGCCGTGGTGGTCGAGGTGATCAAGCGTGAAGTTGGTGTAGAGCGCCAGCTTGATTGCGCTGCCGGCGAGGCGCCTCTGGTCGAGGCCGATCGACGAAGCCTCGACCGCGCAGGCCGCGAAGCCCTGGTCCGCGAAGCGGCGGAACGCCGTCTGCAACGCGACCGGGTCGGGCGTCGTGAGACCGGTGGCCTGCAGGCCGGGCGGCTCCCCCCCCGCCACGCCATCGCGCGGTGGCTCGCCGATACCGAGGGTGCCGACCACGCCGCAGCGTCGTCCGAGTGCACCGAGCGCCTGCGCCAGCCACCACGCGGTCGAGGTCTTGCCGTTGGTACCCGTAACAGCCAGCAGATCGAAGCTGCGGCTCGGCGTGCCGAGGAACTCGCTGGCAATCACCCCGGCCGTCGCCTCGAGGCCACGCAACGCGGCAATGCGTTCGTCGGCAAAACCGAATGCGGCAGCGCCCGCCGCCTCGACCAGACAGGCGGACGCGCCCGCGACCAGCGCGGGCGCGACGAAGCGGCGCGCGTCGTGCGCCCGGCCCGGCCAGGCGAAGAGGGCGTCGCCAGGCTGGACCCGACGGCTGTCGGAGGTCAAGCCGCGCGCGCCGCGCTGGCGCAGCCAGGCGACCGCGGCGTCGGGCGAACGCAGTTGCTGCACGGTGGCGGCCATCCTAGAAGCTCTCGTCCTCGCCGCGCACGGCGCGCGCGACGATCAGCTGGCGCACCTCCATGTCGGGCTGCACACCCATCGTGCGCAAGGTCTGCTGCACGACTTCGGAGAACACCGGCGCGGCCACGTCACCGCCGAAGTACTTGCCGTTGCTCGGCTCGTCGACCATCACCGCGACGACGATGCGCGGGTTCATCGCCGGCGCCATGCCGACGAACCAGGCGCGGTACTTCTTCTGCGAGTAGCCCTTGCCCTCCTGCTTGTAGGCGGTGCCCGTCTTGCCGCCGACGGTGTAGCCCATGGTCTGCGCCTTGGGCGCGGTGCCCCCTTCGATGGTCACCATGTGAAGCATTTCGCGCACCGCGCGCGCGGTCTGCGGCGAGAGCACGCGCACGCCGGCCACCGACGCCGGCTCGTCGCCTTCGACAGGCTTTCGGACGATCGACACGGGGAGCAGTTCGCCGTCGTGGGCGAAGACCGTGTATGCGCGGGCAAGCTGGTACAGGCTCACCGACAGCCCGTAGCCGAAGCTCATCGTCGCCTGCTCGATCGGGCGCCAGGTCTTGTACGGCCGCAGCCGCCCCGTGACCGCACCGGGAAAGTCGATCTGCGGACGCTGTCCGAAGCCGACCGCGCTGAACAGCTCCCACATCTCGCGCGGCTGCATCTGCATCGCCATCTTGACGGTGCCGACGTTGCTCGACTTCTGAATCACCTGCGCCACCGTCAGTGCGCCGTGCGGATGCGCGTCGGTGATCGTCGAGCCGGTGATGTTGATGCGCCCGGGCGCGGTCTGGATGATGGTGTCCGGCGTGACGCGGCCCGACTCCATCGCCCAACCGATGATGAAAGGCTTCATCGTCGAGCCGGGCTCGAAGGTGTCGGTCAGCGCGCGGTTGCGCAACTGCGCACCCGAGAGGTTGCGCCGTTCTCCGGGCGTGTAGCTCGGATAGTTGGCCAGCGCCAGCACCTCGCCCGTCTGCACGTCGAGCACGACCACGCTGCCAGCCTTGGCCTTGTGCTCGGCCACCGCCTCGCGCACGCGCTGGTAGGCGAAGAACTGCACCTTGGAGTCGATCGCCAGCTCGATGTCCTTGCCGTCCGTCGGCGCCACGCTCTCGCCGATGTCCTCGACCACCCGGCCGAGCCGGTCCTTGATCACGCGGCGCGAACCATTGCGCCCGCTCAGGTCGCCCTGGAACGCCAGCTCGATGCCTTCCTGCCCTTGATCCTCGATGTTGGTGAAGCCCACCACGTGCGCCGCCGCTTCGCCCTCGGGGTACTTGCGCTTGTACTCGCGCACCTGGTGCACACCCTTGAGATTGAGGGCGAGCACGTCGCCGGCCATCTTCTCGTCGACCTGCCGTCGCAGCCAGGCGAAGTTGACGTTGTCGCCGATCTTCGCGGCGAGTTCGGCCGGCGTCAGGCCGAGCGCCTTGGCCAGCCTGGTGCGCGACGCGGCGTCGGCGTCCATGTCCTTCGGGATCGCCCACAGCGACGGGGCGGGCACGCTGGCGGCCAGGATCAGCCCGTTGCGGTCGGTGATGCGACCGCGGCTGGCCGGAAGCTCGATCGTCCGTGCATAGCGCGCCTCGCCCTGGCGCAGGAAGAACGACGCGTCGATGACCTGCACGTACAGCGCGCGACCGAGCAGCACGCAGAACCCGCCGCCGACGAGCGCAACCAGAAACTTGGAACGCCACGGCGGCGTCTTCGACGCCAGCAGCGGGCTCGACGCGTACATCACGCTGCGTGCGCTGCCGCCCTGGTGCTTCGCGGCGGGGCGTTGCCTTGGCTTGCTCATCGCGCAGCTTCCGACGCCGCCGGGCCGGCCGCATCGCTCGCTCGCCCGTAGGTCACGTAGTTCGTGACCGCGGGCGTTGCGGTGCGCATGCCGAGCTGGTTGCGCGCGACTGCTTCGACGCGCGAAGGTGTGGCCTGCGACTGCTTCTCGGCCTTCAGCCGCTCGAAGTCGGACTCGAGCTGGCGTTCCTGCACCTGCGCCCTGTCGAGCTCGGCGAACAACCGTCGCGCGTCATACGCCACGCGCACCAGGAACACGCAGCTTGCAAGCAGCGCAGCGAGCAACAGCAGGTTCAGCCGAGTCATGCCCAGGCCACGTCGGTGCGCTCGGCGACGCGCATGATCGCCGAACGCGAACGCGGATTCGCGCGCAGCTCGGTCTCGCCCGGTTTCACCCGCGCCAGCGCGTGCAGCCGCACCGGCGCCGGCTCGGCGAACGGCGCACGACGGTCGAACACGCTCTTGCTGTGCCGGGCGATGAAGGTCTTGACGATGCGGTCTTCCAGCGAGTGAAAGCTGATGACCACCAGCCGGCCGCCGGGGCGCAGCAGGGTGAGCGCCGCGTTCAGCCCTTGTTCGAGCTCCTCAAGCTCGGCGTTGACGAAAATCCGAAGAGCTTGAAATGTGCGCGTTGCAGGGTCCTGGCCCGGCTCGCGGGTTTTGACCGCACGAGCCACGACTTGGGATAGTTCCGTCGTGCTTCGAACAGCGAGCCCGCTTTGGCGGCGAGCAACAAGCGCTTTTGCAATCGAAACAGCAAACCGTTCTTCGCCATAGTCACGTATCACCTCTGCAATCTGATGTTCGTCGGCGCGGGCCAGGAAATCCGCCGCGCTTTCGCCGCGGGTCGGGTCCATGCGCATGTCCAACGGGCCGTCGAAGCGAAAGCTGAAGCCGCGCCGCGGGTCGTCGATCTGCGGGCTGGAGACACCGAGGTCGAGCAGCACGCCGTGCACCTGCGTGACACCCAGCGCCGCCAGTTCTTCGGCCATGCGGGCGAAGCGCGCGTGGCAGATGGAAAAGCGCGGGTCGTCGACCCGCGCGTCGCCGGCGGTGGCTGCCGCCACCGCCCCAGGGTCGCGGTCGAATGCGACCAGCCTTCCCGCGGGAGACAGCCCCTGCAACACGCGCCGCGAATGCCCGCCGCGACCGAAGGTGCCGTCGACGTAGATGCCGTCGCGGTCGGTCAACAGGGCATCGACCGCTTCGACAAGCAGCACGGTGGTGTGCTGCCAGTCGCCGTCGTCGGGAGAAGCGGCCATCAGAAGCTGAAGCCCTTGAGGGCGTCGGGCATTTCCGACTGCATCACCTGCGCCTCGTGCTCGGCGTAGGTGGCGGCGTCCCACAATTCGAAGTGGCTGCCCATGCCGAGCAGCATCACGTCGCGAGTCAGGCCAGCCGAGGCACGCAGCTCGGGCGAGACAAGCACGCGCGACGCGGCGTCGATCTCGACATCCATCGCGTTGCCGAGGAAGACTCGCTTCCAGCCACTCGCGGACATCGGCAGCCCGGCGACGCGGTCGCGAAAGGCCTCCCAGGCGGGGCGCGGAAAGACCATCAGACAGCCCTGTGGGTGCTTGGTCAGCGTCAGCTGGCCAGCCGCAGTGGCCTGCAGCACGTCGCGGTGGCGCGCGGGAACGGCGACGCGCCCCTTGCCGTCCAGCGTCAGCGCAGAAGCGCCCTGAAACATGAAACTCGCCACCCCACCTCCGCAGCTGCGCCAGTCACGAAAAGCCACAAAAGTGCACTTTTCGCCACTCTAACGCATGCACAACCGCGAATCAACGCAAGATTCGAGAAAAATTCAATGAAATCAAATACTTAGCAGGCACTTCAGAGGTCACTTCGAGAAAAACTTCTGCAAAATTAAGGACTTGCGTCAGGCAGTGAAAGTGATAGGTGAGATATGGCCTCGCCCAGGCGATGTGCTTGCCAGACAGCTGCTACCGCGTTTAACTTCTCGCCCTCTTCAGCTGCCTCGCAAAGGGCTCAGAAGCCTCGTCCCCGGGCACCGGCGGCGGCAGGCAAGCGCCGAGCGGCAAGCATCGCGAACCGACGGGTCGATCGGTCATTCGCACAAGCGGGTGATCGACCGCTCGTCGCCCGGCGCGGCGATCAATAAGTGGAAGTGGGCGGCTCGCCGCTCACCCCCGGTTGCTGTCGGAACCGCCCCGGCTCACCACTTGTTGCGCAGCTCGCGCAAGCTGACGAACACCGTCCTCGCGTCGGGGCGCTCGGGAAGGTCCGGAAAGTCTTCGCGCAGTCTGGCGATCACACTGGCACTCGTCAGGCGCAGGAAGGTGTTGATCTGCTTCTCCTCTTTCAGCGTGGTCACGACGGATGTCGCCGGGTTCTGCCCGACCACGCCGGGCAGCATGGCCTGGGCTGCGGCGTTGTCCGGTTCGCGCGCCAAGGTGAACCTCAGGTTGTTCTCGATGTAGTCGTGCCCGGGGAAGATGCGCGTTGCGTCGGGCAGCTTCGCGAGTTGATCCGCGAATGTCGTGTAGAGCTCGTTCGGGTCGCCACCGTTGTGGCAGTTGCCGGCTCCGGCATTGAAGAGCGTGTCGCCGGAGAACAGGGCCGGCTGGTCACCATGAGAGCGCAGGCAGATGTGGCACATCGTGTGTCCCGGCGTGTCCATGGCTTCGAGTTCGACCCGCTTTCCGACCTTGATCACGTCACCCGCCTTGAGCCCGCGGTCCACTCCGGGGATGCGCGCGCCGGCGCGCTCGTGGGCCAGCAGCTTGGCGCCGGTGGCCGCGATCACCGCTGCGTTGCCGCCGGTGTGGTCATGGTGTTCGTGCGTGTTGAGGACCTGCGTGATCTGCCAGCCCTTGACCCTGGCGGCGGCGAGGCACTTGCCATGGTCCAGCGGGTCGATCGCCAACGCCTCGCCCGAATCCGGACAGGCGATCAGGTAATTGAAGTTGCGGTAGGCGTTGCCGGTCCAGATGCGCTCGACGATCATCATGTGCTCCTTGACGCTGACGCGCCTGCCGGCGACCACGGCATTGTAGGAAGTGGTGCAAGTGAGTGGCGAGCCTGGAAGAAGACGTCGTCGCGCCGATTGCGACCCGGGCCGTGGCCAGGATCTTCGGAGCATGTCAGCCGCGCCGCTGCACTCCCTGCGGCATCCGGCCCGCGGCCTCCCACCCCGGGCCGCGGAACCAGCCTTCGCCGCGCAGGTCGGCGGCCAGCATCGGCAGCGAGTCCAGGCCCCAGAACAGCCGGCCATCGACCTCGATCGTCGGCACACCGAAGATACCGCGCGATGCAGCCTGCGCGGTGCTGTCCTTGAGGCCCTGCTTCACTTCTTCACCCGCCGGATCTCGCCGCGGAAGCAATGCCTCCTGCAAGGCCCGCAGCCGCGATGGGTCGTTCGCGTCGTCGCCCCCTTGCCAGACATGGCGGAACAGCCGCTCGCAGACGCGGCGATTCGGCGTGCCGCCGACGGGCGCACAGGCGACGGCCAGGCGCAGCAGCGCGAGCGGGTTGAACGGATGCTGCGCCGGCACGTCGATTGCGATGCCATGTTCATGCGCGAGCCAAGCCACTTGACGATAAGTCCAGGCCCGTTTCGGCTCGGTTTCTGCCGGCCCCTTATTGCCCCAGTGCTGCAGCAATCCGGCGAGCAGCAAAGGCTGGTAATTCACTTCGATCGACAGGCCTTCGAGTGCCTGGGGTAGCCGTTCGAACGCCAGATAGGCATAGGGCGAGATCACGTCGAAGTGAAAGCGCAGGTGTTTCATGGGTCGTCCTTGCATGCCGTCGATTCGAGGTGGCCCGTGCGGCGACGTGCCTGCAGCACCTTGTGGACGGCGAGCTTCTGAGCCTCGGGCATCGCGGACCAGGCTGCAATCTCGTCCAGAGTGCGGTAGCAGCCCAGGCACCATCCGCTGCGCTCCTCGATGCGGCATACGCTATTGCAGGGGCTCGCCACTGCAGCCTCGACGGCACTCACGGCGTCACGTCCTCGACCGGCGCGCCGGTCAGATCGGCAAGCTGCTTCGGCGTCAACTCGAACACGCCGTTCGGGTGGCCGGCGGCGGCCCAGATGACGTCGAAGCGGAACAGTTCGCGGTCGATCAACATGACCGGCGCGGTGCTGTGAGCGAGCGGCGCGACGCCGCCGATCGTGAACGAGGTGGCGGCCTTGACGAAAGCGGCGTCGGCTCGCCCCACCGGACCGACACGCGCGGCGACCTTGGCCTCATCGACCCGCCGGTCACCGGAGGTGACGACGAGCACCGCCGCGTCGTCGCTTCGGCGCCGGAACACGATGCTCTTGGCGATCTGCCCGACGCTCACTCCGAGCGCATCGGCAGCTTCCTGCGCAGTGCGAGCGGCCACATCGAGAAAGAGCGGCAAGTGCGGATGGCCGCGCGCTGCGAGCGCCGCGGCGACGCGGCGGAAGCCTTCGGGTCGCTCGGCTCCCCAGCCGTGTTCATGCCGGTCGGCCGCCTTCTCAGAACCGCTCATGCCGCTTCCTGCGCCCGCCTGGCGAGAAGCGCATTGCCCGAGCGCGACACGGGTTTGCGGCCGAGCGCGTCGGAGATGAACTTCGCCGTATCGACCAATGCGTCCAGATCGACGCCGGTGTCGATGCCGAGCCCGCGCAGCATGAACAGCACGTCCTCCGTCGCCACGTTGCCGGTTGCGCCCTTCGCATAGGGGCAGCCGCCGAGCCCGGCGACGCTGGCATCGAAGCGGTGGACGCCGAGCTCCAGGCAGGCGTAGATGTTGGCCAGCGCCTGGCCATAGGTGTCGTGGAAATGGCCGCTCACTTCGGCCAGCGGGTAGTGCTTCAAGGCCCGCTCGAGCGCCGCCTGTGCACGGCGCGGCGTACCTACGCCGATGGTGTCGGCCACGCCGCAGTGGTCGACGGCAATGCCCTTCATCAGCACCACCACGCGCTCCACTTCGTCGAGGCTCACCTCGCCCTGGTAGGGGCAGCCAAGCGCGCAAGAGATGGCGCCGCGCACCTTGATGCCCCGCGCGTGCGCCGCGGCCACCACGGGGCGGAAGCGCTCGATGCTCTCTTCGATGCCGCAATTGATGTTGTGCCGACTGAACGCTTCGCTGGCTGCTCCGAAGACGACGATCTCGTCAGGCGTCGCCGCCAGCGTGGCTTCCAGCCCCTTCACGTTGGGCGTCAGCACCGAGTAGCGCACGCCGCGCTGGCGTGCGATGCCAGCCATCACCTCGGCGTTGTCGGCCATCTGTGGCACCCATTTCGGGCTGACGAAGCTCGTGACCTCGATCTCGCGCAGCCCCGCCGCCTGCAGCCTGTGCACGAGTTCGATCTTGACTGTGCTGGCGACCGGCAGCTTCTCGTTCTGCAGCCCGTCGCGCGGGCCGACCTCGACCAGGGTCACCTGCTTCGGAAGCATCGACATGTCTCCATCGTTCAGATCCCCTTCAGGCGCAGCAACTCGCCGCCTTCGTTCACCTGGTCGCCCGCCGCGTAGAGCAGTTCCTCCACCGTGCCGTCACGCGGTGCGGTGATGGTGTGCTCCATCTTCATCGCCTCCATCACGGCCAGCGGCTGGCCGAGCTTGACGGTGTCGCCGGGCTTCGTCAGGAACGCAATGACCTTGCCCGGCATCGGGGCCGTCAGGCGCCCGCCCTCGGCAGCGCCGTCGCCTGCATGGGCGATCAGGTCCACCTCGTGCGCGATCCCCGAGCCTTCCGGCGCGAACACGCTGACCTGCTCGCCGCTCGCATAGACCGTGAGCGACCAGCGGCGGCCATCCACCGTTACTTCGTGGTCGTCGGCACCGCGCGGCGCGGTCGCGAAGGTCCAGCGCTCCTTGCCGACCGCGAGCCACAGTGCGCCGCTGTGCAGGCGTTCCAGTGTGACTGCGTGGTGCGTGCCTAGCACCTCGATGTCGAATCGCCGCGTCGAGACGCCGTGCAGTCGCCAGCCGTCGGCGCGCGACCAGGGATCGGCCGTTTCGCGCGCGCGCTCGAGAGCCAGGTCGTGCGCCACGACGCCGCCGACGATGCATTGCAGCGGCAGCGGCGGCGCTTCGAACAGCGCGCTGCGCTCGCGCTCGATCAGTGCGGTGTCCAGATCCGCCGTCGCGAACGAGTGTGAGATGACCACCCGGCGCAGGAACGCGACATTCGTCTGCACGCCGACGATGTGCGTCTGCGCCAGCGCTGCGTCCAGCCGCGCCAGCGCCTGCGCGCGATCGACGCCCCAGACAATGAGCTTGGCGATCATCGAGTCGTAGTGCGGCGAGATCGCGTCGCCTTCGCCGAAGCCCGAATCCACGCGCACCGAGGCCGGGTCGTGCAAGGCTTCGGCGTCGGTGTTGCGACGAAACGCCACATGCGCCGGCCAGCGGGCCACAGCCAGGCTGCCGATCGCGGGCATGAAGTTGGCGTCCGGGTTCTCGGCGCAAATCCGGGCTTCGATGGCGTGGCCGCGAATCTGCAGTTCCGCCTGCCTCAGCGGCAGCGGCTCGCCGCTGGCCACGCGCAGTTGCCACTCCACCAGGTCGAGCCCGGTGATCGCCTCGGTCACCGGGTGTTCGACCTGCAGCCGGGTGTTCATCTCCATGAAGTAGAAACGCAGGTCGCCGTCGGCCGTTGGCTCGGCGATGAACTCGACCGTGCCGGCACCCACGTAGCCTACGGCCTTGGCCGCGGCCACCGCCGCCGCACCCATCTCGGCCCGCCGCGCTTCGTTCATGCCCGGCGCGGGCGCTTCCTCGAGCACTTTTTGGTGGCGCCGCTGCACCGAGCAGTCGCGCTCGAACAGGTAGACGCAGTTTCCGTGGGTATCGCCGAAGATCTGGATCTCGACGTGACGTGGCTTCGTGACGTAGCGCTCGACAAGCACCTGCTGGTCGCCGAAACTGGCCTGCGCCTCGCGCTGACACGACGCGAGCGCGGCCTCGAAGTCCGCGCCGCGCTCGACGCGCCGCATGCCCTTGCCACCACCGCCTGCGCTCGCCTTGATGAGCACCGGGTAGCCGATCGCATCGGCCTGCGCGCGCAGGAACGCAACCTCTTGGCGCTCACCATGGTAGCCGGGCACGAGTGGCACGCCGGCCTTGCCCATCAGCGCCTTCGCGGCGGACTTGCTGCCCATTGCTGCGATCGCCGACGCGGGCGGGCCGATGAAGACGATGCCGGCGTCGGTACAGGCCCGCGCGAATGCCTCGTTCTCGCTCAGGAAGCCGTAGCCGGGATGCACGGCCTGGGCACCGGTGGCCTTGGCGGCGGCGATGATGCGGTCGGCACGCAGGTAGCTGTCCTTGGGCGAAGCGCCGCCGATCGCGACCGCCTCGTCGCAGGAGAGCACGTGGCATGCGTCGGCATCTGCCTCGGAGAAGACGGCCACCGTCCTGATTCCGAGGCGACGCGCCGTCGCGGCAACGCGACAGGCGATTTCGCCACGGTTGGCAATCAATATCTTCGTGAACATATGGGGCTTCCGTGGCTCAATCGCCTGCAGCACGCTTTGCCCGCTTCAGGCATTCCGCAACCACCGGCATGGCAGTATCGCCGGGCGCTGCTTCGCGCTGTGCGCCGGTCGCGCGGGTCGACTGTGCAACGCAGCGCACCGTGTCATCGTCACGCCGCTCCTGCCGTCTGGCGACCCCGTCCGGACGCGCGCTTCAACCACTGGCGCAGGAAGCGCCCCAGCATCCACAGCGTCGCCAGCATCACCACCAGGGCCAGCATCAGCAACGGAAGGAACAACCAGGGATGCGCCCAGGCTAGCCACAGCGCCAGCGGCACCGTCGCGTCGCCGAGCAGCGACAGACCGATGTTGGAGAACGGCTCGGGCGAGGTGTTGACCGCCGCGCGCGTGCTCGCCTTGGCGAGGTGGCTGGTCGCGGCGAGCGTGCCGCCGAGCACCGCCGCGACCGTGGCGGCGGTTGCCTGGTCGGCACCGAACACAGCGCCTGCCAGCGCCGCGCCGGCGGGGATGCGCAGCAGCGTGTGCAACAGATCCCACAGCGTATCGACGCCGGGAATCTTGTCTGCAAAGAACTCGACGACGAGCATGGCGCCGCTGGCCGAGAGCATCAGCGGATGCTGCAACAACCGAAGGCCGTGCGGCAGTTCGACCCAGCCCAGCCAGCCCGCCATGCCGACGAGGAACAGCACCGCGTACAGGCGCAGGCCGCTGGCCCAGCCGAGCGCCGCGGCGATGGCGACGAGTTGCGGCGTGTCGAGGTTCATCGTGCTAGCCAGTCCGGCGCTCGCTTGCCGAGGAACGACTCGACGCCCTCGCGCCCCTCGTCGCTGGCGCGGATGTCGGCGATGCGACGCGCCGTGTCTTCGCGCAGCGCTTCGGTGAGCGGCTGGCCGGCCACGTCCTGCACGAGCCGCTTGCAGGCGCGAACGGCCTGCGGTCCATTGGCGACGAGCGCGGCGACGATTGCCTCGACCGTCTTGTCGAGCACGTCGGCGGCGGCCACTTCGTGGACGAGGCCGATCCGGTGTGCCTCGTGCGCAGTGAAGCGCTCGGCCGTCGTGAAGTAGCGCCGCGACGCGCTCTCGCCCATTGCGCGGACGACGTAGGGGCCGATCGTCGCCGGCAGCAGGCCGAGCCTGGCCTCGCTGAGGCAGAACACGACGCCGCTCGCCGCGACGCGGATGTCGCACACCGCCGCCAGACCCACGCCGCCGGCGTAGCAGTCGCCCTGGATGCGCGCAACCACCGGCACCGGACAGCTGTGGATCGTCCACAGCATGTCGGCCAGTACCTTTGCGTCGGCGCGGTTCTCTTCCCAGCTGTAGCCTGCCATCTTCTTCATCCACGACAGGTCGGCCCCGGCGCAGAAGGCCTTGCCGCGGCCGCCGAGCACGATCGCGCGCAGGTCCGGATCCTGCCCCAGGGCGGCGAAGGCCTGCGCGAGTTCGGCGATCGCGCTGTCGTTGAACGCGTTACGGACGTCCGGGCGGGCGAGCCAGACCCGGGCGACGTGCGGCACGGTGCGCTGGATGTCGAGGGTCGTCATGCGGTGCGCCCTTCTTCCTGCAGCATCCACACCAGATCGACCTCGGGGCAAGCGTGGCCCATCGCGGTGATCGCCGCCGTGATCTGGCCGCGGTGGTGCGTGCCGTGATTGAAGACATGCGCGAGCGTGGCTGCGAAGGGCAGCCTCATCGCAACCCCTTTCGTCGACGTGTATTCGAGCATGCCGTCGAAGCGCAGCGCAGGCCACGCCTCGATCAGCGGCTGCCAGCGCAGCGAGCTTTCGATCAGCCGCTCGCGCAGGCGAGCGCGATCAGTCTCCACCTCGTCGTCGAGCCGAACGACGCTCGACGCGCCCTCGGCGAAGCGGCGAAACCAGAGCTGGTGCTCACCGACCAGCAGGTGGTTCAGCGTGGCGTGCACGCTCTTGAAGAACAGCCCCGCATCGCGCCGGTAGTCGGCTTCGGGGAGTGCGTCCACGTGGTCGTAGAGCTTGCGCGTCGCCCACGCGCTGTAGCGTGCGAGCGTGGCGAAGTACTTGCCGGCGTCCATTGCGGAGGCTTCCGATCAATAGCGCCTGGCCGCTTCGTCGAGCATCACTTCGGTCGCGCCGCCGCCGATGGCCAGGATACGCGCGTCGCGCCACAGGCGCTCGATCGCCGTCCCCCGCATGTAGCCCATGCCGCCGTGGAACTGCTGGCAGGTCTGCACGACTTCGCCCACGAGTTCCCCGGTCAGCGCCTTGAGCATCGACACGTCCTGCACCACGTCTCGGCCTTGCGTGGCGAGCCAGGCGCAGTGGTAGAGGTACTGGCGGGCGGCGCGCGTCTTCGCATCGAGCATCGCCAGGCGCTGGCGGATCGCCTGCTTGTCCCACAGCGGCGCGCCGAAGGCGCGGCGGTCGCGCACATAGCCGAGCGTCATCGCCAAGGCCTGCGTCGCATGGCCGACGGCCATCGCGGCGAGCGCGATGCGCTCGGTCTGGAAGTTCTTCATGATCGACTGGAAGCCGCGGTTCTCCTCACCGAGCAGGTTCTGCGCCGGTATCCGGCAGCGCTCGAACACGAGTTCGGCGGTGTCGGAGGACAGCCAGCCGGTCTTGTCCAGCCTGCGCCCGACGGTGAAGCCCGGCGTTCCCTTCTCGACGATGAACATCGAGATGCCGTGCCGCGCCGCGGAGGTTCGGGCAGCGATGAAGTACAAGTCGGCGTGCACGCCGTTGGTGATGAAGGTCTTCGTGCCGTCGAGCACCCAGTGCTCGCCGTCGCGCACGGCCCGGGTGCGGATGCCCGCGACGTCGGACCCCGCGCCAGGCTCGGTGATGCCGACCGCGGTGACGCACTCGCCGCGGATCACGCCCGGCAGGTACTTCCCCTTCTGCGCCGCATTGCCGCCGTGGTGCAGGTGCGGGCTCGCCATGTCGGTGTGCACGAGCACGGTGACGATGAAGCCGCCGAAGGTCGATTGCGAAAGCGCCTCGGCGAACACGAGGTTGGTCAACGCGTCGGCCTCGGCGCCGCCGTGTTCCGCGCCGTACATCAGCCCGAGCAGGCCCGCGGCGCCGAGCTTGCGCAGCACCTCGCGCGGCGTGAAGCCGGCGTCTTCCCAGCCAGCCGCATGCGGTTCGACTTCTCGCGCGACGAAGCGCGCGACCTGCTCACGCAGCAGTTCGTGTTCGGGCGTGAGGTAGATCGATACCATGCTCAGTGCCGCCAGCCGCGCAGGCCGCGCAATTCTTCGAAAGCGTCGAAGTCGCGGTCGCGGTGCAGCAGCAGGTAATCGCGCTCGATGCAGAACGCGGCCACCAGCACGTCGATGCTGCCGCGCGGCGTGATGCCGAGCGCGCGCAGGCTGCGAAAGTGGTGCGCGGCGGCCAGCGCCAGTTCGGCGCCGCCGGCTTCCTCGATGCTCAGCACTTCCAGCAACTGGCGCGCCTGGCGAAATTCGCGTTCTTCGCGAAATCCGCGCAGCACTTCGTAGAGCACGAGATCGGGAACGACGATTCGCACGTCGCCTTCGTCGAGCAAGCGGCGCAGCGCATTGCGCGCCGGGTTGGGCGTGCCGTTGAAGTAATCGATCCAGACGCTGGAATCAACGACGACCACGGCGACGCCCTACCGCCGGCTCGTTCGTGACAACGGCTTTCGATCGCGCCGCGCCTGTGGTGACGACCGGCGAGGCGTCGTCACCGTCCCAATGCAACTTGCCTTCCCACTTGAGGATCTCGCGGTAGGCCGCCTGCCGCGCGAGAAGCTTCAACCCCGCCTCGACGGCGTCTTTCTTGGTCTTGTACGGGCCGGCCTTCATCGCCTGGCTCATCAAGTCTTCGTCAATCACGATGTTCGTGCGCATGATGTGTATAAAGTAGCCATATGCAGCTCATTCTACGTCACATCCGGAAGACGCCGAACCTCACGTCGGGGATCGGCGCGTTCAGGCTGGCGCTGATAGCCAGCGCCAGCACGCGGCGCGTGTCGGCCGGGTCGATCACGCCATCGTCCCACAGCCGCGCGGTGGCGAAATACGGATTCCCCTGGTGCTCGAACTGGTCGAGGATCGGCTGCTTGAACGCCGCTTCCTCGTCGGCGCTCCAGCTACCGCCCTTGGCCTCGATGCCGTCGCGCCGCACGGTGGCGAGCACGCTCGCGGCCTGCTCGCCGCCCATCACGCTGATGCGCGCGTTCGGCCACATCCACAGGAAACGCGGGCTATAGGCGCGGCCGCACATGCCGTAGTTGCCGGCACCGAAGCTGCCGCCGATGATGACGGTGAACTTGGGCACATTGGCGGTGGACACCGCCGTCACCATCTTCGCGCCGTGCTTGGCGATGCCCTCGGCCTCGTACTTGCGGCCGACCATGAAGCCGGTGATGTTCTGCAGGAACACGAGCGGGATCTTGCGCTGGCAGCACAGCTCGATGAAGTGCGCACCCTTCATCGCCGATTCCGAAAACAGGATTCCGTTGTTGGCGACGATGCCCACCGGCATGCCCTCGATGTGGGCGAAGCCGGTGACGAGCGTCGTACCGTAGCGCGCCTTGAACTCGTCGAACCCCGAGCCGTCGACGATGCGGGCAATGATCTCGCGCACGTCGTAGGGCTTGCGGGTGTCGGTCGGGATCACGCCGTGCAACTCGCTCGCATCGAACAGCGGCGGGCGTGGAGGCAGGCAAAGCATCGCCGGCTCCTTGCGCCAGTTGAGGTTGGCCACCGATGCCCGCGCCAGCGCGAGCGCGTGCGTGTCGTTGTGGGCCAGGTGGTCGGCCACGCCCGAGAGCCGCGTGTGCACGTCGCCGCCGCCCAGGTCTTCGGCGCTCACCACCTCGCCGATCGCGGCCTTCACCAGCGGCGGGCCGCCGAGGAAGATCGTGCCCTGGTTCTTGACGATGATCGACTCGTCGCTCATCGCCGGCATGTAGGCGCCGCCCGCGGTGCACGAACCCATCACGACGGCGATCTGCGGAATGCCGAGCGCACTCATCTGCGCTTGGTTATAGAAGATGCGCCCGAAGTGCTCGCGGTCGGGGAACACCTCGTCCTGGTTCGGCAGGTTGGCGCCGCCACTGTCGACGAGGTAGATGCAGGGCAGGCGGTTCTGCTGCGCGATCTCCTGCGCGCGCAGGTGCTTCTTGACCGTCATCGGGAAATACGTGCCGCCCTTGACGGTGGCATCGTTGCAGACGATCAGGCAGTCGACGCCCGAGACGCGGCCGATGCCGGCGATCAGCCCGGCGCCCGGCGCAGCGTCGACGCCCGCCTTGTCGGTATACATGTGCAGCGCGGCCAGCGGCCCGATCTCGAGGAACGGCGTGCCCGGGTCCAGCAGCATCTCGACGCGGTCGCGCGGCAGCAGCTTGCCTCGCGCCAAGTGCTTGGCGCGCGGCGCCTCGCCGCCACCGAGAGCGACCTGCGCCAATCTTGCGTTCAGGTCGTCGACCAGCACGCGCATCGCGGCCGCATTGGCCTTGAAATCGTCGCTGCGCGCGTTGAGTTTCGATACGAGCGCGGGCATGCTGACTCCTGCGCCGGGGCGCGTTTGATTGACGTTTACGTCAATTGTACAAACCGCTTCGGCACGCCGACACCGAGGTCGACCGACGCGGTCATGCCTTCGCCGGCTTGTCGGCGACCGGACCGCCTGCTTCCTTCCATGCCGTGAAGCCGCCGCCGACATGCGCCACCCGCTCCAGGCCCATGTCCATCAGCGTCTTCGTCGCCAGTGCCGAGCGCCAGCCGAGGGCGCAGAACAGCACGTACTCCTTGTCCTGCGCGAACACGTCGCGGTGGTAGGGCGACTCGGGGTCGATCCAGAACTCGAGCATGCCGCGCGGCGCGTGGATGGCGCCCGGGATCACACCTTCGCGCTCGAGCTCGCGCACGTCGCGCACGTCGACGAACTGCACGCCGGGATGGCCGTGCAGCGCGCGCGCCTGTTCGGCGGTATAGGTCGTCACCTGCACCATGGCCTCGTCGACCAGGCTCTTCGCGGTCTTCTTCATCGGAACGGCTCCTTCTCGAGCCAGCGCTCGATCCACTCGCATGCGCTGTGGGTGTACGCCGCCGTGAAGGCGGCGTAACAACAGAAGTCGATTGGCGCCTTGCGCATGAGTCCACCTCCCGCCGGCTACGCGAGCGCCCGCCCGATGAGGATCTTCTGCACATCGGACGTCCCCTCGTAGATCTGGCACACCCGCACGTCGCGGTAGATGCGCTCGACCGGGAAGTCGCTCACGTAACCGTAGCCACCGAAGACCTGGATCGCCGCCGAGCAGACGCGCTCGGCCATTTCGCTGGCGAAGAGCTTGGCCATCGCCGCCTGCTTCAGGCAGGGCACGCCGGCGTCCTTCAGGCTCGCCGCATGGTGGATCAGCTGGCGTGCCGCCTCGATCTGCGTCGCCATCTCGCCGAGGCGGAACTGCAGCGCCTGGTGCTCGAAGATGGGCTTGCCGAATGCCACTCGCTCCTTCGAATAGTGCAGCGCCGCCTCGAACGCTGCACGCGCCATGCCGACCGACTGCGCGGCAATGCCGATGCGCCCGCCTTCGAGTCCCGACAGCGCGATCTTCAGGCCCTGGCCCTCTTCGCCGATCAGGTTGGTCGCGGATATGCGGCAGTTGTCGAACAGGATTTGCGCCGTGTCGCTGGCGTGCTGCCCCATCTTGTCCTCGATGCGCGCCACGACATAACCGGGCGTTGCCGTCGGCACGATGAAGGCGCTGATGCCCTTCTTGCCCGCCGCCTTGTCGGTGACGGCCATCACGATCGCCACGTCGCCGTTCTTGCCGCTGGTGATGAACTGCTTGACACCGTTCAGCACGTAGCCGTTGCCATCGCGCGCTGCCGTCGTCCTGAGACCGTCGGCCTGCGAGCCGACATGCGGCTCGCTCAAGCAGAACGCGCCCAGCATGTCGCCGCGCGCCAGCGGCTTGAGCCACAGCGCCTTCTGCGCGTCGTCCGCCCACGCCATCAGGATCGAGCAGACCGGGCAGTTGTTGACGCTCACCACCGTGGAGGTGGCGCCGTCGCCGGCGGCGATTTCCTCGAGGATGACGGCCAACGCCAGGTAGTCGAGCCCGGCGCCATCCCACTCGGTGGGCACCGCCACGCCGTAGCAACCGAGCGCTGCCAGGCCGCGCAGTTCGGCAGCCGGGAAGTGGCATTCCTTGTCCCAGCGCGCAGCGTGTGGCGCAACGCAGTCCTGCACGTAGGCACGCACGGCATCCTGCACGGCGCGGTGGTCTTCACTGAGCAGCATGGCGGCTCGGCTTTCGTCGTGGCGGGCCGCTGCTCAGAGCAGTTCGACCGCCAGCGCCGTCGCCTCGCCGCCGCCGATGCACAGCGCGGCCACGCCGCGTTGAAGTCCGCGCTTGCGCAGCGCACCGAGCAGCGTGACGACGATGCGCGCGCCGCTGGCGCCGATCGGGTGGCCGAGCGCGCAGGCGCCGCCGTGGACGTTGACGATCTCGTGCGCGAGCTTGAACTCCGTCATGGCCGCCATCGTGACGGCGGCGAAGGCCTCGTTGACCTCCCACAGGTCGACGTCACCCGCGGTCCAGCCGGTCTTCTTCAGCAGCTTCGCTATCGCGCCGACCGGCGCCGTGGTGAACCAGTTCGGCGCCTGGGCATGCACGCTGTGGCCGGCGATACGTGCGATCGGCTTCGCGCCCATCTTCGCGGCCGTGCTCTCGCGCATCAGCACCAGCGCGGCGGCGCCATCGGAGATGCTCGACGCGTTGGCGGCTGTGATCGTGCCGTCCTTCTTGAACGCCGGCTTCAGGCCGGGGATCTTGTCGAGCTTGGCCTTGAAGGGCTGCTCGTCAAACTTGATCACCGTGTCTCCTGCCTTGCCGGGCAGCGTGACCGGCGCGATCTCCCACGCGAAGCTGCCGTCTTCGTTGGCCTTCTTGCTGCGCTGCGTCGAGGCGATCGCGAACTGGTCCTGCGCCTCGCGGCTGAAGCCGTACTTGGCGACGCATTCCTCGGCGAACACGCCCATCGCGCGTCCGCGGTCGTAGGCGTCCTCCAGCCCGTCTATCGCCATGTGGTCGAACATCTGCGTGGCGCCATAGCGCACGCCCTTGCGCGCGAACATCAGGTGCGGTGCGTTCGTCATGCTTTCCATGCCGCCGGCGACCATCACGTCGGCGCTGCCGGCCTTGAGCATGTCGTGCGCGAACATCATCGCCCGCATGCCCGAGCCGCACATCTTGGACAGGGTGACTGCGCCCGCGGACTGCGGCAGGCCGGCGCCTAGCGCAGCCTGTCGCGCCGGCGCCTGCCCCTGGCCGGCCATCAGGCAATTGCCCATCAGTACCTCGTCGACGGCGTCGCCCGGCACGCCGGCACGCTCGAGTGCGGCCTTGATCGCCACGGCGCCGAGCTGGTAGGCCGCAAGCGCCGAGAAGTCGCCGAGCAGCCCGCCGATCGGGGTGCGTACTGCGGAAACGATGACGATGGATTCGGACATGGTGAAACTCCTTTCGGGTGATCAGGGTGAAGTGGCCGGCGCACCGGCCTCTAAGCGCTGCGGCGCCCGGAAGCGCTTGTGCGGGTCGTACGGGAAGACATCGTGCACATGCCCGGCCAGGATGCGCTCCTTGTGGCCCTGCCAGAACGCGGCGTCGAGCAGGTCGGCATGGTGCTTCATGAACACCTCGCGCACGCTGGGATTGCCGAGCAGGAAGGGTTCGAAGGTTTCGGGAAACACGTCTTTCGGGCCGACGCGGTACCAGATTTCGCCCGACATCTCCTCTTCCTCGTTGCGCGGCGTGGGCACCTTGCGGAAGTTGCAGTCGGTCAGGTATTCGATCTCGTCGTAATCGTAGAACACCACCTTGCCGTGGCGCGTGACGCCGAAGTTCTTCCACAGCATGTCGCCTGGGAAGATGTTGGCCGCCACCAGATCCTTGATCGCGTTGCCGTACTCGATCACCACGCGGGCGATCTGCTCCTTGGTCGCGTCGTGCAGGTAGATGTTCAGCGGGATCATCCGCCGCTCGATGTAGACGTGGCGGATCACCAGCGATTCGCCCTCTTCCTCGAGCAGGCTCCCGCAGAATTGTTTCAGCTCGGCGACGAGTTCGGGCTCGAAGCGCGAGCGCGGGAACGCCACGTTCGAATACTCCAGCGTGTCGGCCATGCGGCCGACGCGGTCGTGCTGCTTGACGATCAGGTACTTGCTCATGATCAGCTCGCGCGTTGTCTCCTTCTGCGGCGGGTAGAAGTCCTTGATGACCTTGAAGACGAACGGAAACGACGGCAGGTCGAAGACGAGCATCACCATGCCCTTGATGCCGGGGGCGATGCGGAAGCGGTCCGACGAATGGCGCAGGTGGTAGAGGAAGTCGCGGTAGAAGATGTTCTTGCCCTGCTTCTGCAGGCCGAGCGCGCTGTAGATCTCGCTTCGGGGCTTGCGCGGCATCATCGAGCGCAGGAACTGCACGTAGGCTGACGGCACCTCCATGTTGACCATGAAGTAGGCGCGCGCGAAGCTGAACAGCAGGAGCAGGTCGTCCTCGTCGAACAGCGCGGTATCGATCTCGAGGCGGCCGTGCTCGTTGTGCAGGATCGGCAACGCGAACGGTGTCTCCTGGAATCCGTTGATGATCTTGCCGACCACATACGCGCCCTTGTTGCGGAAGAACAGCGACGAGAGCACCTGCACCTGGAAGTTGGCGCGCATCCGGAAGTCGCCGAGCTCGGCGACCACTGCGCTGACCACGCAGTCGATGTCGCGCGACAGGTTCTCGAACGGCACCTCGAGCTTGAAGTTGTCGACAATGCGCAGCCACGTTTCGTGCAGCGTGGCGAGCGTCGGGTAGTAGGCACGGTAGGTCGGCAACGCAGCCGGCTCGTCGTTCTCGATGTACTCGGTGGAAACCGCGGGCCGCACGAAGATGAAGTCGTTGTGGAAGTAGCTGCGGTGCAGGATCTTGGTCGTCACCGAATTGAAGAAGGTCTCGGCAAGCTCGGGCTGGTGGTGGTTGGTCAGCAGACCGATGTAGTGCAGCTTGACCTGCTGCCACACGTCCATCGACAGCGCCGACGCATTGAACTCGCGCTGCAGCCGCTCCGCGCCCTCGCCGACGCGCTTGTCGTAGTACTCGATGCGCTCGCGCTGCGCGCGCTGCTGGCCATGCCAGTCGGCACGCTCGAATCGCTGCTTGGCCTGCGCGCTCGCTTCGCGGAACAAACGGTAGTGGCGGTCGAAGCCTTCGAGCATGGCCTGCGCGATGTGAAAGGCGCGCGAGTCGGTCAGCGCGCTGGGGAAGACAGCCCTTTGCATCAGCGCGCTCCGTCGCTCGCGTAGCGCGCCTGCACACGTGCCAGCGCCTTGTCGTAGGCGGTCACCAGATCCGCTGCCTGAGCCACGGTCATCGTCAGGTCCTCGAGCAGGCCATTGCGCAGGCCGTAGAAAAAGCCGTGGACGACCAACTCCTGCCCGCGCTGCCAGGCGTCTTCCACGATCGTCGTCTTGCACACGTTGGCCGCCTGCTCGACCACGTTGAGCTCGCACAGCGCATCGACGCGCCGTGCCGGCTCCACCGTCGCCAGCCATTCGCCGTGACGGTCGCGCACGTCCTGCACATGGCGCAGCCAGTTGTCGGCCAGGCCGACGCGCCGGTCATCGAGCGCGGCCCTCACGCCGCCGCAGCCCGAGTGGCCGACCACGATGATGTGCTGCACGCGCAGCATGTCGGTCGCGAACTGGATCACCGAGAGGCAGTTCAGGTCCGAATGCACCACCACGTTGGCGACGTTGCGATGCACGAACAGTTCGCCGGGCAGCAGATCGACCAGTTCGTTGGCCGGCACGCGGCTGTCGGAGCAGCCGATCCACAGGTACTGGGGTGTCTGCTGTTCGAGCAGCCGCGAGAAGAAACCTGGCGTCCGCGACTCGGTGGCCCGCGCCCAGGCGCGGTTCTTGTCGAACAGTTCCTGCAGGTCGGTGCTCACATCGTCTCTGCGAACAGTTCCCTGCCGATCAGCATCCGGCGGATCTCCGACGTACCTGCTCCGATCTCGTACAACTTCGCGTCGCGCCACAGTCGCCCGAGCGGGTAGTCGTTGATGTAGCCGTTGCCGCCGAAGATCTGGATGCCCTCGCCGGCCATCCAGGTCGCCTTCTCGGCGCAGATCAGGATCAGGCTAGCGCAGTCCTTGCGCACCTGGCGCACGTGTGCGCTGCCCAGGCGATCGAGGTTCTTGCCCACCGTATAGCAGTAGGCGCGCATCGCCTGCAGCAGGGTGTACATGTCGGCCACCTTGCCCTGGATCAGCTGGAACTCGCCGATGCTCTGGCCGAACTGCTTGCGGTCGTGGATGTAGGGCACGACGTTGTCCATCACCGCCTGCATGATGCCGATCGGCCCTGCCGACAGCACCGCGCGTTCGTAGTCGAGCCCGCTCATCAGCACCTTCGCGCCGCCGTTGAGTGCGCCCAGCACGTTCTCGGCCGGCACCTCGACGTCGGCGAACACGAGTTCGCCAGTGTGGCTGCCGCGCATGCCGAGCTTGTCGAGCTTCTGCGCGACCCCGAAACCCTTCATCCCCTTCTCGATCAGGAAGGCCGTCACGCCGCGGGCACCAAGTTCGGGCTCGGTCTTGGCGTAGACCACCAGCGTGTCGGCGTCGGGGCCGTTGGTGATCCACATCTTGCTGCCGTTCAGAACGTAGTAGCCGCCCTTGTCCTCGGCCTTCAACTTCATGCTGATGACGTCGCTGCCGGCGCCCGGCTCGCTCATCGCGAGCGCCCCCACATGCTCGCCGCTGACGAGCTTCGGCAGGTACCTGGCGCGCTGCGCGGCGTTGCCATTGCGGCGGATCTGGTTCACGCACAGGTTGCTGTGCGCTCCGTACGACAGGCCGACCGACGCGCTGGCGCGGCTGATTTCTTCCATCGCGATCATGTGCGCGAGGTAGCCCATCGCTGCGCCGCCGTACTCCTCCTCGACGGTGACGCCGAGCACGCCGAGCGTGCCCATCTTGCGCCAGAGGTCCATTGGAAACTGGTCGCTGCGGTCGATCTCGGCGGCGCGCGGCGCGATCTCGGCTTGTGCGAAGCCGCGCACCGCATCCCGCAGCGCGTCGATGTCCTCACCGAGTTGGAAGTCGAGTCCGGGCAGGGTCATTCAAGGGCCTCCTTCATTGGATTCACGCACGCGGTCCGTCACGCCCCACGACCGTCATCATGGTCGCCGTCATCGTCGCGACCGGCAGCTCGTCGCCGCCATCGCCGCTGAATTGCAGCGCCCGGCCCTCGGTGACGCTGATCGTACGCCCGGCCATGGTGACGCGGCGGCGGCCGGCATCTGCATCAAGGCCGCGTCGTCGCAGGGCGAGTCGGGCGGCCACTGTCGCCATCGCCGCCTGGCGTGCGAACGATTCCCGCACGCGCAGCTCGAAGCCGGCTTGGGCCTGCATCACCGAAGGTCTCGCGCCTTTGCCGCTCGCGTCCGCCCGCGCCGGCCGCCCGCGGCGTCCGCCAGCAGGCGCCGACAGCGTTCCTCATGCTGGGTGATCTCGGCCAGCGTGATGTCCAGATCCTCGCGCTGCCGCTCGAGCAGCGTGCGGTGTTCGCTCAGCGTGCGCAGGAAGGCGCTGAGCTGCGGCGCGGTGTCCGACGGCGACTCGTACAGGTCCACCAGGTCCTTCACCTCCTGCAGGCTCAGCCCGAGGCGCTTGCCGCGCAGCGTGAGCTTGAGCCGGGTGCGGTCGCGCTGCGCATAGACACGGTTGCGGCCGGCGCGCCCCGGCGTGAGCAGACCCACGTCTTCGTAGAAGCGGATCGCCCGCGGCGTGATATCGAATTCCTTGGCCAGCTCGGTGATCGTGAAGGTCCGGACGACGACCTCCTTCGAGCGTGCGGCTGCGGTCATGGCTACACTGGGTTGACGTTTACGTAAGCGAGAAGTCTAACTCCGGAGCGCGCATGGCAAATTCCAGGGAAGCCGAACTCCACTACCCGCTCGGCGATGCCCTGCCCGCGCTCGGCCACACCCTCGAGGTGGCGCCGGGCGTGCGCTGGGTGCGCATGCAGTTGCCGTTCGCACTCGACCACATCAACCTGTGGCTGCTGCGCGATCGCCTCGAAGGCAGGGAGGGTTGGACGATCGTCGACTGTGGCATCACGAACCCGGCGACCATCGCCGCGTGGGAGCAGGTGTTTGCGACCGAGCTCGAGGGCCTGCCGGTGCTGCGCGTGCTCGTCACCCACATGCATCCCGATCACATCGGCCTCGCCCACTGGCTGACGCAGCGCTGGAGCGATGGCGCGCACGAGTGCCGGCTGTGGATCAGCGCCACCGACTACCACGCCGCGCGGGTGGCCATTGCCGCGCCGACAACCTTCGGTGGCGACAGCGCCGCCGCGCACTTCGTGCGCCACGGGCTGAAAGACCCCGACTCGATCGCCAAGGTGCGCGCGCGCTCGAACTACTACGTCTCGATGGTGCCCGCCGTGCCGGAGCGGTTTCGGCGCCTGATGGATGGCAACCGAGTGCTCATCGGTGACCACGCCTGGCAATGCCACGCCGGCTACGGCCACGCGCCGGAGCACATCGCACTGCACTGCCCCGAGCTCAACGTGCTCATCTCGGGCGACATGGTTCTGCCGCGCATCTCGACCAACGTGATGGTGATCGACCTCGAGCCCGAGGCCGACCCGCTGACGCTGTACCTGGCCTCGCTCGAACGCCTGCGCGCGCTACCCGAGGGCGCGCTGGTGCTGCCTTCGCACGGCAGGCCGTTCACCGGGCTGCAGCAGCGGATCGGCCAGCTCCGTGACCACCATGACGAGCGCTACGCCGAGGTGATGGCAGCGTGTGCAGAGCGCCCGCAGTGCGCCACCGACATCGTTCCAATCCTGTTCAATCGCGCGCTCGACCTGCACCAGTTGACTTTTGCCCTCGGCGAGACGATCGCCCACCTGCACGGGCTGTGGCTGGCCGGCAGACTCGGGCGCGAACTCGGGGCGGACGGGGTGTTCCGCTTCGCACCTACTCGAACACCGGCACCAGCTCGCGCTTGAGCGTGCCGCGGGCGCGCTCGACGTCGGGGACGACCGAGCGCACCGCCCCCCAGAACTTCGGCCCGTGGTCCATGTGGCGCAGGTGGGCGAGCTCGTGCGCCACGACGTAGTCGATCGTCGACATCCCGAAATGCACCAGTCGCCAGTTCAGCCGCACCGAGCCGTCGGCGCTCGCGCTGCCCCAGCGCGTTTGCGCCGAGCTCAGCGACAGGCGGCGCAGACGCACGCCCAGCCGCTCGGCGAAATGCGCGCAGCGCTCGTCGAAGATGCGCCGCGCCTGGCGCTGCAGCCAGCTTTGCACCGCGTCGCGGATCTGCTCCGCCGCGGCGTGCTGCGGCAACGCCAGGTGCAGCGCGTGCCGGGTCTCGCCGGTCGGGGCACCGGCATCGGGTTTGAACAGGGCCCCCGACGGTGCGCAGCCAGCGTGCGGGTCGAGTACCACGACGACGGTTTCACCGAGAAAGGGAATCTCCGCGCCGTTGCGCCAGGCGACGCGTGCGGCCTGCAAGCGCTCGCCGCGCTCGCGCTGCTCGGCGAGCTTGCGCAGGATCCATGCCGTCTTCTCGCGCAAGGCGGCCTCGATGTCGGACTGCACTACCCATCGCGGCGCCGCCACGCTCAGGCCCTCGGCCCCGACGACGAAGCCGATGCTGCGCCGGCGCGCCCGCCGCAATTCGTAGGCCACCAGATGCCCGCCGAGCTGCACCTCGCGCCGCGCCCGCGGATGGCGAAAGATGCCCGGCGCCACGGGCACCGCGGGCATCGGAGCTGCGGGGGCAAACGCTTCGCCGGGCGCGGCGCTCTGCGGAGCAAGGTCGAACAAAGGGAGTTGCAGCGCGTCGGAGCCGCGAGCTTGGCGCGTCATGGTGACTCAGTCGGCGTAGGCCTCGGGGTCGAGGCGCCGCATTTCGGCCTCGATCCAGGCCTCGACCTCGCGCATCAGCTCGTCCGGTTGGCGGCCGACCGAAGCGATCGGCTTGCCGATCGACACATCGACGATGCCGGGCTGCAGCAGGAACGACTTGCGCGGCCAGCAGCGCGCCGAGGCGACGGCGATCGGCACGACCGGGCGACCGGTGGTCACGGCCAGCCGCGTGCCGCCGGTCTTGTAGCTGCCCTTCCTGCCCCTTGCGATCCGCGTGCCCTCGGGAAACATGATGATCCAGTGGCCACGCGCCATCAGCCTGGCACCCTGCTCGGCAACGCGGTTCCAGGCCTCGGCGCGCTTGCTGCGGTCGATGTGGATCATGTCCAGTCGCGCCATCGCCCAGCCGAAGAACGGGATGTAGAGCAGTTCGCGCTTGAACACGTAGGCCAGGGGGTGCGGCATTAGGGCGGGATAGGCCAGGGCCTCCCACGACGACTGGTGCTTGGAGAGCAGGATCACCGAGGCTGTCTCGTCGGCTGCCGTCGGCAGGTTGTCCATGCCGCGCACCCTGGCCCGCACGCCGCAGATCGCGTGCGCCCCGAACACCGCTGTGCTGACCCAGCCGACGCACATCCGGTAGACCGGATCGCCGCGCACGAAGATCGAGACCAGCATCACGGCCAGCGCCCACGGCACGAGCGTGACCGCCAGCCACACGACGAACAGCGCCGAGCGCAATTCGCAGAGCAGCTTGTTCATCAATCCAGCCGGCCGTAGCCGGAGTCGGACTCTCCGCGTTCGCCGCGCACTTGGCGCTCGTGCTGGATCAAGGCCTCGGCAAACGCCGCCAGGTCGGCATGCACCCGCGTGCCCGGCACCTTCTCGAGCAGCTGCTCGATCGCTTCCTTGCCAAGGCGCCCCCCCTTGCCGCTGAGCACCAGGTGCGGCTGGCAGCCGGCCGCGACGCCGCCCTGCAGGTCGCGCAATGAGTCGCCCACGACCGGAACCTCGGTCAGATCGACGCCGTAGCGCTCTCCGATCTGCTCGAACAGGCCGGGCAGCGGCTTGCGGCACGTGCATCGGTCCAGCGGCGTGTGCGGGCAGAAGAACACCGCGTCGATCCGCCCGCCGAGCTTGTGCAAGAGCTGGTTCATCTTCGCGTGCATGGCGTTGAGCGCCGCCATGTCGAACAGCCCGCGTCCGATGCCCGACTGATTCGTCGCCACGACGGTGTGCCAGCCGGCCTCATGGAGCCGAGCAATGGCCTCCAGCGCGCCGGGCAGCGGCAGCCACTCATCAGCGGACTTCACGAAGTCGGCGCGATCCTCGTTGATCGTGCCGTCACGATCGAGGATGACGAGCTTCATCGGTGTCATGTCGCCAGCCTCGACAGGTCGGCCACCCGGTTCATCTCGATGTGCAGCGCGTGCAGCAACCACAGGCGGTTGTTGCGCAATCCGGCATCCTCGGCATTGACCATGACGCTGTCGAAGAAGGCATCGACCGGTGCGCGCAGTGCGGCCAGCTCGCACAGCGCTCGCGTGTAGTCTCCGCCGGCCAGGTGGCGCCGGGCGATCGCGCCGACGCGCTTCAATGCCTCGTTCAGTTCCATTTCCGCCGGCTCCCGCAGCACAGCGGCCGAGAAAGCCCCGGCCGGGCTCTCGGACTTCTTCAGGATGTTCGCGATGCGTTTGTTCGCCGCCGCCAGCGCCGCCGCCTCGGGCAGCAGAGCGAAGGCGCGCACTGCGGCGAGTCTATGCGGAAACTCGGCCCAGTGCTGCGGCCGCGCTTCGATCACCGCCTCCACCTCCTGCGCGCTGTAGCCGGCATCGCGCAGGTAGCCGACGAGCCGCTCGCGCAGGAAGAAGCCGACCTCGGCATGGGCCTGGCCGTGACTGGCAGGGAAGGCGGCGAATGCCGTCGCGACGAGATGCGGCAGGTCCAGCGGCAGTTCGCGTTCGATCGCCAGGCGGATCACGCCCAGCGCGTGGCGCCTGAGCGCGAACGGGTCCTTTTCGCCGGTGGGCACCTGGCCGATACCGAACAGCCCGGCGAGCGTCTCGAGCTTGTCCGCCAGCGCGAGCGCAATGCCGGTCGCATTGCGTGGCAGGCCATCGCCGGCAAAGCGCGGCTTGTAGTGGTCTTCGATCGCCAGCGCGATCTCGTCGCTCTCGCCGTCGTGGCGCGCGTAATAGCGTCCCATCGTTCCCTGCAGCTCGGGGAACTCGCCGACCATGTCGGTCAGCAGGTCGGCCTTGGCGAGCATCGCCGCCCGATCGGCCTGCACCGCGGCCGCCTCGCCGCCGAGCTGCCGCCCGATCTCGCGGGCGATCGCGCGCAGGCGCTGCACGCGCTCGCCCAGGCTGCCGAGCTTGCCGTGGTGCACGACCTGGTCCAGCGCCGGCACGCGCGAGGCCAGCGTCTTCTTGCGGTCCTGGTCGAAGAAGAATCTCGCATCCGCCAGGCGCGGCCGCACCACGCGCTCGTTGCCTTCGATCACCCGGCTGGCATCGGCGGGCCGGATGTTGGACACGACGAGGAAGCGGTTCGTCAGCCGGCCGTCGGCGTCGAGCAGCGGGAAGTACTTCTGGTTCGCCTTCATCGTCAGGATCAGGCACTCCTGCGGCACCTCGAGGAAGGGCTCGTCGAAGCGGCACAGCAGCACGTTCGGCCGCTCGACCAGCGCCGTCACCTCGTCGAGCAGCGCCGGGTCTTCGATCGGCCTCAAGCCTTCCTTCGCCGCCGCGGCCTGCAGCTGGCGCACGATCTCGCCGCGACGCGCAGCGAAACTCGCGATCACCGCGCCCTGTTCCTCGATCTGGCGCGCGTAGTGGTCGGCATCCTGCAGCGCAACCGGCGTCATCTGCGCTTCGAAGCGGTGGCCCTGCGTGTGACGTCCCGCGTCGAGCCCGAGCACACGCACCGCCACCAGAGACGCGCCGTGCAGCGCCACCAGGCCGTGCGCCGGGCGCACGAAGTTCACGCTGGTCCAGCCGTCGGCGAGCTGGTACTGCATGAGCTTCGGGATAGGCAACCTGGCGATCGCCTCATCGAGCGCGCCCTGCAGCCCCTCGGCGAGCGTGGCACCCCTGGCGGTGCGCTCGAGGAACAGCGCCTCGGTCTTGCCGTCCCGCTGCCGTTTCAGCGTGGCGACGACCGTTCCATCGGCGCCCAGCGAAGCGAGCTTCTTCAATAGTGCCGGCGTCGCCTGGCCATCGGCGCTGAGCCCGACCGCCACCGGCATCAATTTGACCGACTCGGTGTGATCGGCGGCATGCTCGGCCACCTTCGGCACGTGGACCGCGAGGCGCCTCGGGCTCGCATAGGCCGTCCAGTCGCGGGCGGGCTGCCTCAACCGCCGCGCGGCCAGGCCGTCCGACACGCTCTCGGCAAAAGCCTCGCCGAGAGCGCTCAGCGCCTTCGGCGGCAGTTCTTCAACGAACAGCTCGACGAGCAAGCTCTTCGTTGTCATCTAGGCAGCCTTCTTCTGTTTACGCTGCCTCTCCAGATCGGCCGACACCTCGTCTGCCCAGGCCCTTGGTGCCATCGGGAAACCCAGCCGCGCCCGGCTTTCGAGGTAGCTTTGCGCCACCGCGCGCGCCAGATTGCGGATGCGACCGATATAGGCGGCACGCTCGGTCACGCTGATCGCGCCGCGAGCGTCGAGCAGGTTGAAGCTGTGGCCGGCCTTGAGCAACTGCTCGTAGGCCGGCAGCGCGAGCTGCTGCGTCATCAGGTGCTGGCTTTGCGCCTCGTGGGCGCCGAACGCGTGGAGCAGGAAGGCGACATCGCTGTGCTCGAAGTTGTAGGCACTTTGCTCCTGCTCGTTCTGCAGGTACACGTCGCCGTAGCTGAGCCCTTCGGTCCAGCTGAGCTTGTAGACGCTGTCCACGCCCTGCAGGTACATCGCCAGGCGCTCCAGGCCGTAGGTGATCTCGCCGGTAATCGGCTTGCAGTCGATGCCGCCGACCTGCTGGAAATAGGTGAACTGCGTGACCTCCATGCCGTTCAGCCACACCTCCCAACCGAGGCCCCAGCAACCGAGCGTGGGGTTCTCCCAGTCGTCCTCGACGAAGCGGATGTCGTTGACCTTCAGGTCGAACCCGAGATCCTCGAGCGAGCCGAGGTAGAGCTCGAGGATGTTCGCCGGCGCGGGCTTCAGGACCACCTGGTACTGGTAGTAGTGCTGCAGGCGGTTCGGGTTCTCGCCGTAGCGGCCGTCCTTCGGGCGGCGGCTCGGCTGCACGTAGGCGGCCTGCCACGGCTCGGGGCCGAGCGCGCGCAGGAAGGTCGCCGTGTGGCTGGTGCCGGCCCCGACCTCCATGTCGTAGGGCTGCAGCAAGGCGCAGCCTTGCCTGGCCCAGTAGGCCTGCAGGCGCAGGATGACTTGCTGGAAGCTCAGCATGCTTGCAAATGGGCCAAATTCGGCTAGTTTACGGGCCGCCGCGCCGGGCGGCCCCGCCGGCTGGGCACCATCAGCAGCAGCAGCGCGAGCAGCGCCAGCGGCCACAGTCCGAGCGACGAGAGCCAGCGCGCGTACGGCGTTTCCCCGCTGCGACCCTGCACGACCGCCTCCAGCGTTCCTTCGCTCCAGGCTGGCAGGCGGGCCGTCACCCGACCGCGATGATCGACCACCGCGGTCGCCCCGGTGTTGGTCGAGCGAATCACCGGCCGTTGGAACTCGAGCGCCCGCATCTGTGAGAACTGCAGGTGCTGGTCCTGCACCAGCCAGCGACCGAACCAGGCCAGGTTGCTGACATTGACGAACATCGTCGCGGGCTCGGGGCCGACCACGCTGGCCACGATATCCTCGCCGAACAGGTCCTCGTAGCAGATCAGCGGCCGCAGCCGCTGCCCTGCGACGGCGAAAGCGGCGCCGGTCGTGCCGCGAGCCTGGTCGCCGAGCGGGATGTTCATCAGGTCGATGAACCAGCGAAAGCCCGGCGGCACGAATTCGCCGAACGGCAGCAGATGGCGCTTTCCGTAACGGTACTCGTTGCCAGGCGCGTCCGACGTCACGCCGACCACCGAGTTGACGAAACCGACCTCGCTGCTGCCGAGAAACATTCCGACGAGCAGCCCTCGCCCGGGCTGCGCGAACGGGCGCAACAGCTCGTCCCAGTAGCCGCCGTTCAGCTCGGCGCGGGTGAACGGAATCACCGACTCCGGGGTCACCACCAACGCGCCGCGCGCCGCGGCAGTCTGGCGGATCAGCGCCTGCAGGTTGGCGTCAAAGCGCGCCGGGTCGAACTTCAGGTCCTGCGCAATGTCGGGCTGCAGCAGGCTCACGCTGAGTTCGCCGCTCGCTTGCGTGAATTCGGAACGCAGCACCAACGGCCCGGCCAGCACGCCCAGGGCGACCAGGCCGATCAAGACCCTGGCCGACACAGCCTGCGGCCGCAGCGAGACGGCCGCCGCGTAGGCGAGCCATGCTGCCAGCGCCGACATGCCGTAGACGCCGATCCAAGGCGCCCAGCCAGCGAGCGGGCCCACCGCGTGGGCGTAACCCGAGGCGATCCAGGGAAAGCCGGTGAACAACGTGGCACGCGCGAGTTCGGCGAGCAGCCAGCAGGCGGCCCAGCGCAACGCGTCACCGAAGGGCCGGTCGCAGCGCAGCCGCGCCCACAGCGCCAGCGCAGCGGCGTAGTACAGCGCCAGCGCCGCCGCGAGCGCCAGCACGGCCAGCGCGGCCAGCCAGCCCGGCAAGCCGCCGAAGTCGTGCATGCTGATGTAGAGCCACCACAGGCCCGAGGTGAGCCAGCCGACGCCGAACAGCCCGCCGAGAAGCGCCGCGCGCGCTGGGCTGGCCCGCGACGCGGCGTGCGCCAGCACCGCAAGCGCACCGATCTGCAACCACCAGGCCTCGAACGGAGCGAACGAGAAAGTGTGCGCCACGCCGGCCAGCAGCGCGGCGGGCAGGGCCAGCGCCGATCGCATCAGCGGGTGCCGTCGGTGGACGCGGCGCGCGTCACCTTGAACCAGCGCACGGCGCCACCTCGGGTAAGCATCACCGAGAAGACGAGAGAGCCCACCTGGACCGCCTCGCCACGCCGCGGCACGCGCCCGAGCTTGTGCGCGACCAGCCCGCCGATGGTGTCGAATTCGTCCTCCGGCAGTTCGGTGACGAAGGCCTGGTTGACGTCGCTGATCTTCGTGTCGCCGGCAACGCGTTGGCTGCCGTCGGCCAGCGTGTAGATGTCGCTCTCGCCGTCCTTCTCGTCGAACTCGTCCTCGATCTCGCCGACGATCTCCTCCAGCACGTCCTCGATCGTGATCAGGCCGGCGGTGTTGCCGAATTCGTCGATCACGATCGCCAGGTGGTTGCGGTTGGAACGAAAGTCGCGCAGCAGCTCGTTCAGGCCCTTCGACTCGGGCACGAACACGGCCGCGCGCAGCAGCGTGCGCAGGTTCAGCTCGGGCGCGCGCTGCAGCTTGAGCAGATCCTTGGCCATCAGGATGCCGATCACGTTGTCGCGCCGTCCCTCGTAGACCGGAAAACGCGAATGCGCGGTGCCGATCACGTCGTTGAGCAGCTGGTCGTAGGGGGCATCGATGTCGAGCAGATCCATCCGCGGCGCGGGGACCATCGCGTCACCCGCGCTCAGATCGGCCATGCGGATCACGCCCTCGAGCATCTTGCGCGACTCGGGCTCGATCAGTTCGCGATGCTCCGCGTCGGCAAGGGTCGAGATCAGCTCGTCTCTCGAGTCGGGGCCGGGCGACAGGAACTCGATCAGGCGCGCGAAAAAGGTCCGCCACTCCTTTCGCCCCGCTGCGGGCTTGCCGCGGTGGGCGGGTGCATGCTTGCCCGCATGCCTATCGGGTCCGCGCGCAGTTCGTGCAGGATGGGGGTCGGACATCGCGCAAGCGCGGGTGGCTGAGGTGGCGCCAAGCTTACCCGATGCCCGGCAGCTGACGCGGGGAGGCCGGCAGCGGCCTGCTTGAACAAACCGCCGGGGCCACAATATCCTCTGGTCCACCTTGCTGCGACACGAATCACCATGGCACTGATCCCCGCGACCATCCTCACCGGCTTCTTGGGCTCGGGCAAGACCACCCTGCTCAAGCGCGTGCTCACCGAGACGCACGGCCAGAAGATCGCGGTGATCGAAAACGAGTTCGGCGAAGAGAACATCGACAACGAAATCCTGGTGCAGGACAGCAGCGAGCAGATCATCCAGCTCAACAACGGCTGCGTCTGCTGCAGCATCCGCGAGGATCTGCGCACCACGCTGGCGGACCTGGCCGCGAAGAGGCGCAGCGGCGAGATCGCCTTCGATCGGGTAGTGATCGAGACCACCGGCCTGGCCGACCCCGGCCCGGTAGCGCAGACCTTCTTCATGGACGACGAGATCGCCGAGACCTACCTGCTCGATTCCGTGTTGACGCTGGTCGACGCCAAGCATGCCGGGCAGCAGCTCGACAGCCGCCAGGAAGCGCGTCGCCAGGTGGGCTTCGCCGATCGCATCTTCATCAGCAAGAGCGAGCTCGTCGACGAGGCGACGCTGGACGATCTCTCGCACCGCCTGAAGCACATGAACCCGCGCGCGGCGCAACAGAAGGTGCATTTCGGCGACGTGGCCATCGCCTCGGTGTTCGACCTGAAGGGCTTCAACCTGAACGCCAAGCTCGACATCGACCCGGAGTTCCTGAGCTCCGACGCGCAAGCGCACGATCACGAGCACGGCGAACACTGCGACCATCCCCACCATCACCAGCATGACGACGACGTGAAGTCTTTCGTGTTCCGCTCGAACCGGCCGTTCAACGCCGCGCGGCTGGAGGACTTCCTGGGCTCGATCGTCCAGGTCTACGGGCCGCGCCTGCTGCGCTACAAGGGCGTGCTCTACATGAAGGGCACCGAGCGCAAGGTGGTGTTCCAGGGCGTGCACCAGATGATGGGCAGCGACCTCGGGCCGGCCTGGGGCGCGGGCGAAAAGAAGGGCAGCAAGATGGTATTCATCGGGCTCGAGCTTCCGCGCGACATCTTCCTGCAGGGGCTGGAGCAGTGCCTCGTGTGAAATTCGGCGTTCACGAGCAGCCCGCGCTGGCTACAATCCGCGGCGCCTGAAATTTCGGGGGTCGCGATGCCGACCCCCGGCAGCGCGCACCGAGGCGTTGCAAGGAGACTGACGTGAACAAGACAGCGGCCAAACGAGCAAGTGCACCGGCGAGGACGACCGGCAGGTCGGCAACGCCTGCCAAGGCGAGCGCCGCGCCGGCCCGTAGGGCGCCGGCCAAGCCCGCCGCCAAGCCGGCGCCCGAGCCAGCAAAGAAGCCGGCGGCCAAGCCGATCGCCAAGCCAGCAGCCAAACCGAAGGCCAGGCCAGCGACCAAACCTGCAGCCAAGCCCGCAACCAAACCGGCGGCCAGGCCCGCAGCCAAACCGGCGGCCAGGCCCGCAGCCAAACCGGCGGCCAGGCCCACCACCAAACCGATCGCCAAGCCCGCGTCCAAGGCGCCGATCAAGACCGTGCCGCCAACGCCGCGGCCTTCGCCCGCCAAGCCACTGGCGGCGAAGCCCCAGCGCCTAGCCGCAGCGAAGACCCCGCCGGCGCCCCCCCCTTCGGCGAAGGCCGTGGCCGATGCCGCGGCCGCCGTGCCGCGCGCGCCTGCCGCCACCCCCGCGCCGCCACCGACCCGAATGACCTCCTCCGCCAAGAGCAAGGCCAGTGCCAAGGCGCAGGCGGCGTACGCAGCCCCGGCGCCGATGCCGATTCCGACCTCGCGCTTCGCCGACCGCTTCGCTCCACCCCGGCCCCCCACCCGGCAGATGAGCCATCTGGAGATCGACAGCCCGAAGCACAAGCAGAAATCCGACCCCAAGCTGGTTAATGCCTGGAAGACCAAGGCCGGCCGCGACCTGACCGAGGCCGAATTGCTGGCGATGCCCGACAGCGAGTACATGAACGAGAAGCAGCTCGAGTACTTCCGCGGGACACTGCAGCACCTGAAGGACGACTTGCTGTCGAACGCCGACGAGACGACCGAACATCTGCGCGAGGACACATCGATCGTTCCCGATCCGGCCGACCGCGCAACGATCGAGGAGGAGCATGCGCTGGAACTGCGCACGCGCGACCGCGAGCGCAAGCTGCTGAAGAAGATCACGCAGTCGTTGGCGCGCATCGAGTCTGGCGACTATGGCTTCTGCGACGAAACCGGGGAGCCGATCGGGCTGGGCCGGCTGCTGGCGCGGCCGACGGCTACACTGTCCCTCGAGGCGCAGCAGCGGCGAGAGTTGAAGCAGAAGATGTTCGGTGACTGATCCTGGGTTCCGGTCCCCGTCGCGTGCCGCCGAACAGCGCCCGGCCGCCCCCCCTCGGGTGCGCTGAGTCCGCCTGAAACCGCGCCATGTCCGAACCCAAAGACAGCACCAGCTTCTTTCGCAAGGTCGTCAAGTTCGTCGCCAACCCGGCGACGGACTGGGCCAATCTCGGCGCGACGGCGCAGGATGAAGGCGGGACCGAGATCGCGAAGTCCGAGCTGAAGGCAATGATCGAGCGCAAACGGCGCAACGATTTCGTCCGCAAGCGCGAGTTCGACATGCTGCGCCGGGTGCGCCGCGAGGGCCTGACCAGCGAACAACTCGCCTCGCTCGGTGGCTCGTCGAAGCTCGACGACTCTGAGACCCGCCAGAACGACAGCGGCATCAAGCCCGACAGCGGCGTCAAGGCCAAGATCGACGAGATCGAACAGCAGATGGTGGGCGAGAACTTCATCTCCCCGCTGCGCCGCCCGGCTGAGTTCTACAACGCGACCACGCAGGCAGCGGCGATGCCCCATGCGCCATCAGCCGCAGCGTCGCTGCATGCGGCGCCGTCCGAGCGCTTGCGCGCCGCCGCGTCGCTCGTGCCGTCGGTGGCGGCGATGGGCCCGGGCAACGGCGGCGGAGCGTTTGCCGATCCGTTCCCGGTCGAGGTCAGCGAGGTGGTCCACGATCCCGAACTCGACGAAGCAGTGATCGCATTTGCCAACGCCGACTTCGACCTCTGCGAGCAGGCGTTGTCGCGCCTGACAGGCATCGGCGGTGAGCGCGCCCAGCATGCCGACACCTGGCTGGTGCGCTTCGACCTGTACCGCGCGACTGGCCAGCAGCAGAAGTTCGAGAGCCTGGCGCTCGACTACGCGCAACAGTTCGGGTGGTCGGCACCGCAGTGGTATTCGTTGCCCAAGCTCGTTGCCGAGGCGGCCGGCGGCGCGGAGCGGCCGGCGCGGTCGAGCATCGACGGTCAGGTGGGGTGGGTCTGCCCCGCGGTGCTCGATGCCGACGGAGTCGCTGAACTGTCGTCGCAGACGCTGCAGATGCCGCTGCCGTGGGTCTTCGACTGGTCGGCTCTCGAGCACATCGACGCAGAAGCCTGCGCCCGCCTCAGCGAGCTGTTCAGGCACTGGATCCCGCAGGAGCTCGACATGCGCTGGCTGGGCGGTGACGGCCTGTTCGCCCTGTTGCAGGAGGCGGCGCCAACCGGGATGCGCGACGTCGACCCCGCGTTCTGGCAGCTTCGCCTCGATGCGCTGCGCATGGCCAACCGCGCCGACCAGTTCGACGAGGCGGCGATCGACTATTGCGTCACCTACGAGGTCTCGCCGCCGTCGTGGGAGCGCGCGAAGTGCCAGGTGCGCGTCAGCGGCTCGAATCCGGGCAACACAAGTTACCCGGCCTCGCAAGTCACCGAGGTGTCGACGAGCTTCCTCGAGTCGCAGATCACCGAGAACCACGGCCAGGTGCTCACCGGCAACGTCGACCTCGCCGGCCAGCTCGTCGGCGACATCGCCCCCACGCTGGCGAAGATGGACCACGACCTCGGAGGCGCGAGCGTCGTGCGCGTCTCGTGCGCGCATCTGATCCGGGTCGACTTCATGGCCGCGGGCAGCTTGCTGAACTGGGTGCTCGCGCAGCGTAACGAAGGCCGCAGCGTCAGTTTCACCGACTCGCACCGCCTGGTGGCATTGTTCTTCGGCGCGATGGGCATCAACGAGCACGCGAGGATCACGGTGCGCCAGGTCTGACCTCCTTCGCGAAAGCGGGCTCATCCCCGCAGCGCAGACCACGGCACCAGCCCTCATCCTCCGCCCCGCATACATGCAATCCTGGCACGGCACCACCATCGTCAGCGTGCGCCGCGGCCCGCTCGTTGCGCTCGGAGGCGACGGGCAGGTGACGCTCGGCAACATCGTCATCAAGGCCTCGGCGCGCAAAGTCAGGAAGCTGCACCGCGACCAGGTCCTGGCTGGCTTCGCAGGCGCCACCGCCGACGCTTTCACGCTGTTCGAGCGCTTCGAAGCCAAGCTCGAGAAGCACCAGGGCCATCTCGTTCGCGCGGCGATCGAGCTGACCAAGGACTGGCGCACCGACCGCGTGCTGCGCCGCCTCGAGGCCATGCTCGCGGTGGCCGACCGCGAGGCCTCGCTGATCATCACCGGCAACGGCGACGTGCTGGAGCCCGAGCAGGGCATCGTCGCCATCGGCTCGGGCGGCGCCTACGCGCAGGCCGCCGCGCGGGCGCTGCTCGAACACACTGCAATGGCGCCGGCCGAGATCGTCAAGAGGTCGCTCGAGATCGCCGGCGACCTGTGCATCTACACCAACCAGCAGCACACGATCGAGACGCTGGTATGAGCTCGATGACACCGAGGGAGATCGTCTCCGAACTCGACCGCCATATCGTCGGCCAGCACGACGCCAAGCGCGCCGTCGCGATCGCTCTGCGCAACCGCTGGCGGCGCCAGCAGGTCGAGCCTTCGCTGCGCGGCGAGATCACGCCGAAGAACATCCTGATGATCGGCCCTACCGGCGTCGGCAAGACGGAGATCGCGAGGCGCCTCGCGCGGCTCGCCGATGCGCCGTTCATCAAGGTCGAGGCGACCAAGTTCACCGAGGTCGGCTATGTCGGAAAGGACGTCGACTCGATCATCCGCGACCTCGTCGACAGCGCCGTGAAGCAGGAGCGCGAGACGCAGATGCGCGGCCAGCGCGCGCGCGCCGAAGATGCGGCCGAAGACCGCGTGCTCGACATCCTGGTGCCGCCGGCCCGCGGCGATTTCGGCCTCGGCGCCGTACCGGCCGACAACACCGCACGCCAGGTGATGCGCAAGCGCCTGCGCGAGGGCACGCTCGCGGACAAGGAGATCGAGATCGAACTCGCCGAGGCGCGGCCGACGCTCGAGATCCTGGGCCCGCCCGGCATGGACGAGATGGCCGAGCAGTTGAAGGGCCTGTTCTCCAATATCGGCGGCAGCAAGCGCAAGGCGCGCAAACTCAAGGTCTCCGACGCGCTCCGGCTGCTGGTCGACGAGGAGGCGACTAAGCTCCTCAACGACGACGAGATCAAGGCCGCGGCGGTCACCAATGCCGAACAGAACGGCATCGTCTTCATCGACGAGATCGACAAGGTCACCGGCGCCAGCGGCGGCGAATCGCGCGGCGCCGACGTCTCGCGCCAGGGCGTGCAGCGC
>Ga0209048_10000546_pt1 | contig 39863 bp, 43 predicted proteins | sample FrelakmetCRP12CR_FD_187146 | JGI IMG/M metagenome (GOLD analysis project Ga0209048, IMG submission 187146) | Freshwater lake sediment microbial communities from the University of Notre Dame, USA, for methane emissions studies - CRP12 CR (SPAdes)... | ecosystem: Environmental > Aquatic >...
CGTGCCGCGTGAAGATGTGGACGTGATCATGGTCGCTCCCAAGGGCCCCGGTCACACCGTGCGCTCCGAGTACCTGAAGGGTGGCGGCGTGCCGTCCCTGATCGCCGTGTACCAGGACGTCACCAAGAAGGCCAAGGACATCGCCCTGTCGTATGCTGCTGCCAACGGCGGCACCAAGGGTGGCGTCATTGAAACCAACTTCCGCGAAGAAACCGAAACCGACCTGTTCGGCGAACAGGCCGTGCTGTGCGGTGGCGCCGTCGAGTTGGTCAAGATGGGTTTCGAAACCCTGACCGAAGCCGGCTACGCCCCGGAAATGGCCTATTTCGAGTGCCTGCACGAACTCAAGCTGATCGTCGACCTGATGTACGAAGGCGGCATCGCCAACATGAACTACTCGATTTCCAACAATGCCGAGTTCGGCGAGTACGTGACCGGAACCGAAGTCATCAACGAGCAGTCCCGTGCTGCCATGCGCAATGCACTCAAGCGCATCCAGAACGGTGACTACGCCAAGATGTTCATCCTCGAGGGGCGCACAAACTACCCGGCGATGACTGCCCGTCGTCGTCTGAACGCGGTGCATCCGATCGAGACGGTCGGCGAAAAGCTGCGTGACATGATGCCGTGGATCAAGAAAAACAAGCTGGTCGACCAGACCAAGAACTGATTCTGAATCCTGTCGGGCAGGCCGCCATTCCTGGCGTTCGCGCTTGGCGCTGCAGACTTCGCTTCGGGCGGTGTGGGATACTGCACCGCCCGTTCTCTTTGCGGAAATTGCCGCTCGTGAAACGGTGTATCCTTTCCCATCTGCCTTGATCGAACTGTCTCCACGATGACCGAACGCAAGCCACGCAAGACGCTGTTCAATCCGGAACTCAAGCGCCGGGGCATTTATGTGCTCCCCAATCTGTTTACGACGGCGGCACTGTTTGCCGGATTCTTTGCCATCGTTCAGGCGATGCAGGGCGATTTCGAGCGGGCGGCCATGGCCATCTTCATCGCCATGGTGCTCGACGGCCTGGATGGGCGCGTGGCGCGCATGACCAACACCCAGTCGGCCTTCGGGGCCGAATATGACTCGCTCTCCGACATGGTCAGCTTTGGCGCGGCACCGGCGCTGGTGATTTATGAATGGGCGCTGCGTGACATGGGGCGCCTCGGCTGGATCGCGGCATTCATCTACTGTGCCGGCGCGGCGTTGCGTCTGGCGCGCTTCAACACCACGCTGGAAGTCATGGACAAGCGCTACTTCCAGGGCTTGCCATCACCCGCTGCTGCTGCTCTGGTCGCCGGACTGGTCTGGGTAATGATCGATTCCGGCGTCTCGGGCAGGGATGTGCGCTGGCTGGCTTGCGGCCTGACACTCATTGCCGGCATCACGATGGTTTCCAATATTCGCTATTACAGTTTCAAGGACGTTAATCTAAAGAAGAGTGTGCCGTTCTTCGTAATTGCAGCCATTGCGCTGGGTTTCGCGCTGGTTGCCTACAGTCCTGAAATCGCCCTGTTCGGGTTCTTTGTCCTATACGGTTTGTCTGGCTATGTGTTGGCCGCAGTCGGCTTGTTCAAGCGCAAGAGCCTTTGACAATTCGGAGCATAAAATGAAACAGCATCTGGTGATTTTCGATACGACCCTGCGCGATGGAGAGCAAAGTCCGGGTGCGTCGATGACCAAGGAAGAGAAGATCCGCGTCGCCCGTCAGCTCGAAAAGATGCGGGTCGATGTGATCGAGGCGGGGTTCGCCGCCGCATCTCCGGGGGATTTCGACGCCATTCAGGCGATCGCCCATGCGATCAAGGACTCGACTGTCTGCTCGCTGGCGCGGGCCAACGAGAACGATATCCGCCAGGCGGGTGAGGCGATCCGGCCGGCAGTTTCGGGGCGGATTCATACCTTCATCGCGACTTCGCCGATCCACATGGAGAAGAAGCTGCGCATGACCCCGGATCAGGTCGTCGAGCAGGCCGTCAAGGCCATCGGCTGGGCCCGGGAGTATACCGACGACGTCGAATTCTCGGCCGAGGATGCAGGGCGTTCGGAGATCGATTTCCTGGTCCGGATCTTCGACGCGGTGATCAAGGCCGGGGCGACAACGATCAATGTGCCGGATACCGTGGGTTATAATATTCCCTTTCAGTACGCCGAAACGGTGCGTCAGTTGATCGAGCGCGTGCCCGACTCGGACAAAGTGGTCTGGTCGGTTCATTGCCACAACGATCTGGGGCTGGCGGTTTCCAATTCCCTGGCGGCGGTACTGGCCGGTGCCCGGCAGGTCGAATGCACGATCAACGGCCTGGGCGAGCGGGCCGGCAACGCGGCGCTGGAAGAAATCGTGATGGCCGTGCGCACTCGAGCCGATGTCTTCCCGGTCGAGACGCGCATTGACACGTTCCAGATCGTCCCGGCCTCCAAGCTGGTTTCGCAGATTACCGGCTATCCGGTGCAGCCGAACAAGGCAGTGGTTGGTGCCAACGCCTTTGCCCACGAGTCCGGGATTCATCAGGACGGCGTACTCAAACATCGTGAAACCTACGAGATCATGCGCGCGCAGGATGTCGGCTGGGCGCAGAACAAGCTCGTTCTCGGCAAGCATTCCGGACGTAATGCCTTCAAGAGCCGTTTGCAGGAACTGGGCATCGAGCTTGAGAGCGATGAGGCCCTGAACTCGGCTTTTGCACGCTTCAAGGAACTGGCTGATCGCAAGCACGAGATATTCGACGAGGATCTTCATGCGCTCGTTTCCGATGAGGTTGTCACGCCGGAACAGGAACATTACAAGCTCGTCTATTCGCATGTCTGTTCGGAAACCGGCGAGATGCCGCACGCCAAGGTCATTCTCAATGTCGGCGGAGCCGAGCTGAAAGGCGAGGCGGGCGGTGGCGGTCCGGTCGATGCGACCTTCAAGGCGATCGAGAGTGTCGTCGGTAGTGGAGCGGAACTTCTGCTCTACTCGGTCAATGCCATTACCACCGGTACGGATGCCCAAGGTGAAGTCACGACGCGGCTCGCGAAGGGTGGACGGATCGTCAATGGCAACGGCGCCGATACCGACATCGTCATCGCCTCGGCGCGTTCCTACCTGAATGCCCTGAACAAGCTGCACTCCACTCCGGACAAGGTGCGGGCGCAAGGCGGGGTCTGAACTCGCCAGTCTTTTTGGCCAAGCCTCCTCAGCTTGCTGACGCGGCTTTTTCTTCTTGGGGCCCGCGCGTGGCCCGGATGTAGAGAATCGCCGAAACGAACAGGATGCCCGCCAGAATGGTTTCGCCGATCGCCAGCCATTGTGTCGGGCCGCGCTCACTGGTCGCGCGGACCAGGCCTTCGAGCAGGTAAAACTGGACGAACAGGGAGACCCATTTGTAGGTGTAACGCTTGCCGCGCAGGATGCCGAACAGTGGCGCCAGCAGAAACACTGCCTTGAGCACGAGCCACGAGCCGCCCGGCTTGAGCGGCGCCCACCAGAGTTCCCAGCCGAGGCAGAGGAAGATCAGCGCGATCAGACTGGCACTGGCGATAAATTGGTAACGTTGGGCGGTCACGGTCGACTCAGTTTCAGGGCGATATTTGCCAGACGCTTGCCTTGGGCGAAGGCGAGCCGGCTTTCGGCGTCGGAAAGCACAGGGTTGCCGCCGGCGCCGGCGACATGGCTGGCGCCATAGGGCGTCCCGCCTTGTTGGGTATGGCTGATATCAGGCTCGGTGAACGGCAGGCCCATGACCAGCATGCCGTGGTGGATGAGCGGCAGGCTCATCGAGAGCAGGGTGGATTCGTTACCTCCGTGCTGGCTGCTGCTGGAGGTGAAGACGCAGGCAGGCTTGCCGACCAGGGTGCCGTTCTGCCAGGCGGCGATGGTGCCATCCCAGAAATACTTCATCGGCGCTGCCATGTTGCCGAAGCGGACCGGGCTGCCGAGCGCCAAGCCTATGCATTCGTCGAGATCGGCGGCTTCGACGTAGGGCGCGCCGGAATCCGGAACGTGATCTTCCGACATTTCGCAGACGGTTGAGACCCGGGGCACGGTGCGCAGACGCGCCTGAACGCCTGGCACGGATTCGATCCCGCGCGCGATCCGCTCGGCGAGGGTACGCACCGAGCCGCGGTGGCTGTAATAGAGAACAAGAATGTCGTGCATGGTCGGCTATTATACGGCCCCATGCAGACTCACTCCCGATATCGACGGTCGGCGCCCAAACCGGGTGTGTCGGGAACGATTTTCCGGCGCTTCCGGACCGAAAACATGATGCAGACAAGTTCTGCGCTGGCGTTCACGACGCTGATGGCGCTGGTCCCGCTGGTCACACTCATCTTGTCGGTCGCCGATGCGGTACCCTATCTGAACCTGCTGCTGACCCGGCTCGAACTGCTGATTCAGGGCTCATTGCTGCCGAGCGGGGCGGCAAGCACCATTTCCGGCGGCATTGTCCGCTTTTCGCATCGTGCGCAGCAGTTGACCGTAGCCGGCATCGCGTTCCTGAGCATTACGGTCTTCATTCTGATGCACACCATCGAACGCGCCTTCAATCACCTCTGGCAGGTCAAGCCGCGGCCCTTTCTGACCCGTCTCAAACTCTACCTTTTCGCGATGCTGGTGTGGCCTTTCGTTCTCGCCGCAGTGGCGGCTACCATCTCGTTTGCCGTTACCACGTCGCTTGGCTTTATTGAAGAAACGGAATGGATTCGCCGGATAACGTTAAAGTCGATGTCGGTGCTTGTCCTTGGCCTGTTTTTCGCCTTCCTCTACTACGCGGTGCCGAATGCGCCGGTGTCACGGCGCGGCGCATTGCTGGGCGGGTTGTTCGCCACCCTGTCTTTTGCGCTCATGCAGAAGCTCTTTGAGTGGTACCTGGCCAGCTCCGCGATTCTTAAGAGCGTCTATGGCGCCTTCGCTGCGTTCCCGGTCTTTCTGATCTGGCTGCACCTGAGCTGGGCAGTCGTCCTGTTCGGGGGGCTGATCGCCGCTACGACTTCTCGCCCGGCTCGACGCTGAAGACCTCGATGCTCGAGGTCTGTTCGGTGAGCGCTGTCGGGTGCACCTCGCGTATTCCGACATTGCCCTGCTCGACCAGCAGGATCAGGCTGCTTTGGCGCTCGTTGAGTTTGCCGGTTGCGGCGACCAGTGCCGGTAGTTCCCGCAACGGAGGCATTTCCGGAAGAATCAGCGCCGAGATATTGCCATCCTCGAGTTCAAGCGGCCGAATGACCTCGGCGGCAATGGCGTGCGAGGCCAGTTGCTGCATGCCGAGCTCGATGTGCTCCGGGTTCTCCGAGATTGCCCAGCGCACGATGCCGACATGCCAGTTCGGCGCCGCCTCGGCACGATCGCCCGTCGGCTGAACGGCAACGATGTCGCCAACCCGCAGGTGCGACGTCAGTCCCGTCATGTGCATCAATGAATACCCTTCCGGGCTTTCGTTGGTGACCATCCATTCGCTGATCTGGCCCGCCTTTTCCGGATAGCGGATCAGTTGCCAGAGTTGCTCGAGTCCGGCACAAAGATTGACGCGGTATGACTGGCGGCGGCGCGGATAGCGGCGCTTGGCCGGTTGCCCCCAGAGCAGGCTGAGACGGCGCAGAACGCCACGGCCCGCCGGTGTGTCGGCGAAGGCGGGGAGTCCGAGGCTGCTTGCCGGTGCACCCTGCGCCAGGGCAGCCAGACGTCCGCGGGTGTCGCGGGCGACGAGGTCGCAAGCGAAATAGAGGGCAAGGATATCGCTCGGTGGCAGGCGGCGCTCCAGTGCATGGGCCGGAATGTCCTGGTCAAGATCGAGCCAGAACACGCCGTTGCGATCGAGCGGCGGGGTTTCGAGAATGTCGACCGATCTGACGCATGACTCGATATAGTCGGAAATGAACTCGAGTTCGATCGAGCAGAACGACGCCGGCTGGGCAATTGCGGCCAGAAGAATGCGGATATAGGACTGCTGGATGCTCGGCTCGCCGTCCGCTCCCGGTGTCTCGGCAAGTCCGAGCCGGCGGGCGGTGCGGTAGGCTGCATGCAATTTCTGCCAGATGCCGACGCCGTTGGGTGCGGCCACCAGATGACTGATGCGGATATGCCAGGCAATGCATTGCATGACCAGGTACAGCGTATTTTGCGGCGCATGCAGCGGCATCGTGCTCTGCGGGTCGAAGAGTTCCGAAAGGGTGTTAAAGTACTCTTGGATCAGTGTTTCCAGCAGTTCCTGAATGATGCCGATGCGTTGCCGCAAATTGCGCGAAACCGGGAGGCTGACTTCGTGCAACGATGGCATTTCGGCGGTGACGACCCGTTCCACATGCTTGAAGATGAGGTCGAGAAGCTTGGTGCGCTGCCCGGTCGGGGTCGGAGATTCGCGCAACAAGAGCAACTGCTGATGAATCTCTTCGGCATCACTCGAGCCTGTCCTGCCGTGGGCGACGGCGAGCCACTTCAAGACGGCCGTGGCTTTGCCATCGAGGGGGTGCGAAGAGGAAAAATGCAAATCGTCGGACATATTTATTGGCCAGAATAAACAATCTACGGCGATTTAGCTACGTGAGAATGACCAGCGGCCTGCGGCTTGGCATGAATGGTCGATTGTGACCTGGCCTGTCTCTTGGCGGCTGCGCTAAGTAACTTGTTTTTCCTGGGTTAGGCGCTATAATCTCCGGTCTTTTTTCAAGCACCGAAAGAATTTCCATGGTTGTTATCCGTCTTGCCCGTAGCGGCGCCAAGAAGCGCCCTTTCTACAACATGGTCGTTACCGATTCCCGCAATCGCCGCGATGGTCGTTTCGTCGAGCGTATCGGTTTCTACAATCCGGTGGCCTCCGGCAACGCCGAAGCGTTACGCGTCGCCGTCGATCGTCTGAGCTACTGGCAACAGAATGGCGCCCAGTTGTCGCCGACGGTTGCACGCCTGGTCAAGCAACACGCTGCCCAACAGGCTGCGTAAGTAGTCAGCGCTTTGGCTGGCGACGACATCGTCGTTCTGGGGCGGCTCGCCGACCCCTACGGGATGCAGGGCTGGCTCAGGTTGTACCCCTTTGCTGACGATCCACTGGCTTGGGGCAAGATGCCCGCCTGGTGGCTTGGCAAGGAAGGCGGACCGTGGCGTGAGTGCGGGCTGAAAGCCTTGAAGGCGCACGGCGATGGTCTGGTGGTGCTACTGGAGGGCATCCCCGATCGAACAGCTGCCGAGGGGATGAAGGGTTTTCTGGTCGGGGCGCCGCGTGCCGCCTTGCCGAAAACCGAAGAAGAGGAGTTTTACTGGGCCGATCTGATCGGCCTTGAAGTCATCAACACCGTTGGCGAGCGCCTGGGCAAGGTGGCCGGACTGATCGAGACGGGGGCCAACGCCGTGTTGCGCGTGGTTGGCGATGACGGAAGCGAACGCCTGCTGCCATTCGTATCAGCGGTAGTGCTGGCGGTGGAGAAGGAAGCGGGACTGATCCGTGTGGAGTGGGGCAGCGACTGGTGATCCGGTTCGATTGCATTACGCTTTTCCCGGAGATGTTCGCCGCGGTGACGGAAAGTGGCATTACCCGGCGGGCGCTGGAAGAAAAGCGCTGGCAATGGCAGGGCTGGAATCCGCGCGATTTCGCCGAAAATGCCTGGCGCCGGGTGGATGATCGCCCCTTTGGTGGCGGGCCGGGCATGGTAATGCAGGCGAGGCCGCTGGAAAAGGCGATCGAGGCTGCCAAGGTGCGGCAGCGCGAGGCAGGACTGGCCGGGAGCCGAGTCATCTGTCTCTCGCCGCAAGGCGCGCCGCTCACCCATGAACGGGTGATGCAGCTGGCGACCGGCGAGGAAGGAATGATCCTCCTCTGCGGCCGCTATGAAGGAATTGACGAGCGTCTGATCGAGCGCTGTGTCGATGAGGAGATTTCGATCGGGGATTTTGTGCTCTCCGGCGGCGAGTTGCCGGCGATGGCGTTGATCGACGCTGTTGTCCGCCAGTTGCCGGGGGTGTTGGGAGATGCCGCTTCGGCGGTCGAGGATTCGTTTGTCTCGGGGTTGCTGGATTGTCCGCACTTTACGCGGCCCGAGGTGTACGAAGGTCAGGCAGTGCCGGAGGTTTTGCTGTCCGGCGACCACAAGAGAATTCGTCGCTGGCGACTGAAACAGTCGCTGGCGCGAACCCGGAAGCGCCGGCCGGATTTGCTGGCGCACCGCGTGTTGAGCGCGGAAGAAACGCAACTCCTCACGGAAATCACCGGAGAGGAGCAATGCGGTGAGCAAGTTTTATAAATTTAAGGATCTCACATGAATCTGATTGAACAACTGGACCAAGAAGAAATTGCCCGTCTGGGCAAGACCCTCCCCGGCTTTGCCCCCGGCGACACCATCGTCGTTCAGGTCAAGGTCAAGGAAGGCAACCGCGAGCGTCTGCAGGCCTACGAAGGCGTCGTCATTGCCAAGCGCAATCGCGGCCTGAACTCGGCGTTCACCGTGCGCAAGATTTCTTCCGGCGAAGGTGTCGAGCGTACTTTCCAGACCTATTCCCCGCTGGTTGCTTCCGTTGAAGTGAAGCGTCGCGGTGATGTGCGTCGTGCCAAGCTGTACTACCTGCGCGAACGTTCAGGCAAGTCGGCCCGCATCAAGGAAAAGCTGACCCGCAAGGAAAAGCCGGTCGCAGCTGCTTGATTTGCGGCATGGCATGAGAAAGGGCGCTTCGGCGCCCTTTTTTGTTTTTGCCCGAAATCGGGCGTCGACCGCGCCCCGCAGGAAGTGCCCTTGGGGTGCAATAGCCTGCTTCAACCCTGGGTCTTGTCCTTCTCGATCAACGCATACGCAGAGTGGTTGTGGATGGACTCGAAATTCTCCGATTCCACCACGTAGGCGTCAATCCGGCCTTCGGCATTGAGGCGGGCGGCGACATCACGGACCATGTCTTCGACGAACTTCGGGTTGTCGTAGGCGCGCTCGGTGACGAATTTCTCGTCGGGGCGCTTGAGCAGGCCGAACAGTTCGCAGGAGGCCTCGGTTTCCACCAGTTGCACCAGTTCCTCAATCCAGACGAAATCGTTGGTGCGGGCGGTGACAGTGACGTGCGAGCGCTGATTGTGAGCGCCACGCTCGGAAATTTTCTTGGAGCAGGGGCAGAGGCTGGTGACCGGCACGACGACCTTGACCGAGGTGATGATGCCATCGCCGGAAATGTCACCGATAAAGGTAACGTCGTAGTCCATCAGGCTCTGGACGCCGGAAACCGGGGCGGTCTTGTTGATGAAGTAGGGGAAATTCATCTCGATGTGACCGGTTTCGGCTTCGAGCTTGGCAATCATGTCGCGCAGCATGATCGGGAAGTTTTCGACGGAAATCTCGCGTTCGTGGCTGTTCAGAATCTCCACGAAGCGCGACATGTGCGTGCCCTTGAAGTTGTGGGGCAGGCCGACATACATGTTGAACAAGGCGATGGTGTGCTGGATGCCGGCCGACTTGTCCTGCACCTTGATCGGGTGGCGGATGGCCTTGATGCCGACCTTGTTGATGGCGATGTGACGGGTATCCGCGGTGTTCTGAACGTCGGGGATGGGGCAGGAGGGGCTATTCATGTGTGCTGTTCTATCCAGATTATTGTGTATCGGCTCGGGCGCGCACCGCGCGAACGATGCCATCCTTGTCAAGGCCCAGTTCAGCCAGAAGCTGGCACTGTTCGCCGTGATCGATGAAGCGATCGGGCAGGCCAAGGCGCAGTAACGGCACCTTTATCCCTAGTTCGGCAAGCACGCGTTCGATTTCCGAACCCGCGCCGCCAATTACGGCATTCTCTTCGATGCTGACCAGCAAGGAATGGTTCCCGGCCAGTTCGACAATCAGTTCGGCATCGATCGGTTTGACGAAGCGCATGTTGGCGACCGTGGCATCGAGTTCATCGCCGGCTGCGAGGGCGGGGGCCAGCAGACTGCCGAAGGCGAGCAGGGCGACGCCCTCGCCGTGGCGACGGATTTCACCCCTGCCTAGCGGCAGGGGGTCAAGATTCATCGCCGGCACGCCGCCGCTGCCGCCGCCGCGCGGGTAACGGACCATGCTCGGGCCATCCAGCGCGTAGGCGGTGGTCAGCATCGCGCGGCATTCCGCCTCGTCGGCCGGGGTCATGACCACCATGTTGGGAATGCAGGTGACGAAGGAAAGGTCGAAGGTGCCGTGGTGCGTCGGGCCATCGGCGCCGACCAGACCGCCGCGGTCGACCGCGAAAACGACCGGCAAATTCTGCAACGCGACATCATGGATCAACTGGTCGTAAGCGCGCTGCAGGAAGGTCGAATAGATGGCGACGACCGGCTTCAGCCCTTCGCAGGCGAGACCTGCGGCAAAGGTGACGGCATGCTGCTCGGCGATGCCGACATCGTAATAGCGATCCGGGAATTCTGCGGCGAAGCGTACCAAGCCAGAGCCTTCGCGCATGGCCGGGGTGATGCCGACCAGCCTGCTGTCCGCTTTGGCCATGTCGCACAGCCAGTCGCCGAAAACCTGGGTGTAGGTCAGTTTGCCCGGGCCCTTGGTGGCCTTGATGCCTTCACCGGGCGCGAACCTGGCGACCCCGTGATAAAGGATGGGGTCGGCCTCGGCCAGCTTGTAGCCCTGGCCCTTCTTGGTGATGACGTGCAGGAACTTCGGCCCCTTGAGCTTCTTCAGGTTCTCCAGCGTCGGGATCAGCACGTCGAGATCATGGCCGTCGATCGGGCCGAAGTAGTGGAAACCAAATTCCTCGAACAGTGTGCCCGGCGCGATCATGCCCTTGACGTGCTCCTCGGCGCGGCGGGCCAGTTCGAGTAGCGGCGGCGCCAGTTCGAGCATGTGACGGGCGCCCTCGCGGGCGGCGTTGAAGGTCTTTCCGGACATCAGGCGGGTCAGGATGTTGTTCAGCGCACCGACCGGCGGCGAGATCGACATCTCGTTGTCGTTGAGAATGACCAGCATGTCGGCATCGGCGACGCCGGCGTTGTTCATCGCCTCGAATGCCATGCCGGCCGACATCGCGCCGTCGCCGATGATGGCGATCGCCTTGCGGTCTTCGCCTTTGTGCTTGGCGGCCAGGGCCATGCCGAGGGCAGCAGAGATCGAGGTCGAGGAATGGCCAACGCCGAAGGTATCGTAGGGGCTTTCGCTGCGCTTGGGGAAGCCGGAGACGCCGCCATGCATGCGCAGGCGATTCATACCTTCACGGCGCCCGGTGAGGATCTTGTGCGCGTAGCACTGGTGACCGACGTCCCAGACCAGTCGATCCTCCGGCGTGTTGAAGACGGTATGCAGGGCAATGGTCAGCTCGACGGTGCCGAGGTTGGACGACAGATGGCCGCCGGTCTGCGAGACGGAATCGATCAGGAAAGCGCGCAGTTCGGTCGCCAGTTGCGACAAATGCTTGCGGTCCAGTCGGCGCAGGTCGGCTGGGCTGTTGATGGTTTCAAGCAAAGGGAAGGCGCTCATTTCAGAATTGCCGGTGGCAGATGAAGTCGGCCAGCGCGGTCAGGCGGGCGGCGCGTTCACCGAAGATGGCGAGGGCGGCGAGGGCATCGCTACGCAGTTCGTCGGCGTAGGTGCGGGCGGCATCGAGGCCGAGCAGTCTGACGTAGGTTGGCTTCTCGGCGGCTTCATCCTTGCCGGCGGTCTTGCCCAGCGTGGCGGTACTGGCGGTGCAGTCGAGGATGTCGTCGACGACCTGGAAGAGCAGGCCGGCGCGCTTCGCGAAACGGTCGAGTTGGCCGCGCTCGTCGGCAGTCAGCGGCTGGCCGGCCAGCGCACCGAGCAGCACGGCGGCGCGGATCAGGGCGCCGGTCTTCAGCGCGTGCATCAATTCGAGTTCGGGCTGGTCGAGCGCCTTGCCGACCGCGGCGAGGTCGATCGCCTGGCCACCAGCCATGCCGCGCGAACCGCTGGCACGGGCGAGCAGCGCGATTATTTCGAGCTGGCGGGCCGGGTTGGCGTCAGGCTGGCTGGCCAGCAGTTCGAAGGCCAGCGTTTGCAGGCTGTCGCCAACCAGCAAGGCAGTCGACTCGTCGAACTCGACGTGGCAGGTCGGGCGGCCACGGCGCAGCACGTCATTATCCATGCACGGCAGGTCGTCATGAACCAGCGAGTAGGCGTGAATCATTTCGACGGCGCAGGCGACGACTTCGAGTTTTTCCGGTGTGGCGCCGCTCAGTTCGCCGGCGGCAAAGGCGAGCAGTGGCCGCACGCGCTTACCGCCACTGAGCGTGGCATAACGCATGGCGTCGTGCAGACGGGCTGGGATGCTGTCGGCGGCAGGCAGGTGGTGGGCGAGCGCGGTTTCGACGCGGGCTTGCGTGGCGGCCATCCAGTCGGTGAAAGCAGTGGTGCTCACTGCCCCTCCAGGTTGGCGCGGTCGACGTCCTGGAACTCGCCATTTTCGAGCACGCGAATCTGCTGTTCGGCGTCGGCCAGTTGTGCCTGGCAGTGCTTCATGAGCTCCATGCCGCGGCGGTAGGCGGCGATCGAGGCTTCGAGTTCGAGCTTGCCATCTTCCATGCTGTGCACGAGGTTCTCAAGTTCGGCCAGCGCGGCCTCGAATTTCATGTCGACGACAGGTGCTTGATCCATATCAACCGGGTTCGGGGAAACAAGCGAAAATACCCTATCAGGGGGCTTCAGGTCAAATTCGGGGAGGGGTAAAATGCTTCTTTTAACCTCGCTGGAGGCGTGGAATGTCCGACGTGGCGTCCTTGTCCCGTTTGGCCCCTGCAGTTTCCCAACTGCCGGTCGATTGGTATTTCGACGAAAAGATCTTCGAACTGGAGAAAAGGCTGATCTTCGAGGCCGGCCCCGGTTATGTCGGACATCGGTTGATGGCACCCGAAGCGGCGGACTATCGTTCGCTGGAGTGGCGCGACCACGGCCAGTTGCTGCTCAACGGCGGCAGCGAGGGTTTCTGGCAGATGTCGAACGTCTGCCGCCACCGCCAGGCGATCATGCTGCAGGGCTCCGGCCGCTTGCAGGGCAATATCGTCTGTCCGATTCACCGCTGGACCTACGATACCGGCGGCAAGCTGATCGGCGCCCCGAATTTCCCGCAGAACCCGTGCCTGAATCTGAACAAGGCGCCGCTCGAAAACTGGAACGGCCTGCTCTTCAAGGGGCCGCGCTCGGCCAATGCCGACCTGGCTGGCATGAAAGTCGCCAATCAGCTAGATTTCACCGGCTACAAGCTCGACCACGTCGAGATGCACGAGTGCAACTACAACTGGAAGACCTTCATCGAGGTCTACCTCGAGGACTACCACGTCGCGCCTTTCCACCCGGGGCTGGGCAACTTTGTCACCTGCGACGATCTGACCTGGCAGTTCGGCGACTGGTACTCGGTGCAGCGCGTCGGCATTACTTCCTTGCAGAAGCCAGGCTCCAAGGCTTACCAGCGCTGGCAAAATGCGGTGCTCGACATCTACGGGCTGGAAGGCAAGACGCCGGAGCATGGCGCCATCTGGCTGACCTATTTTCCGAACATCATGGTCGAGTGGTATCCGCACGTGCTGGTCGTGTCGACGCTGATTCCGCAGGATGTGAACAAGACCCTCAATGTCGTCGAGTTCTACTACCCCGAGGAAATCGTCGATTTCGAGCGCGATTTCATCGAGGCCGAGCGTGCCGCCTACATGGAAACTGCAATCGAGGATGACGACATCGGCGAGCGCATGGATCGTGGCCGCTACGCGCTGATGAAGGAAGGGCGCAACGAGGTCGGCCCCTACCAGAGCCCGATGGAGGACGGCATGCAGCACTTCCACGAGTTCTACCGCCGGGTCATGCAGGGTCACATCTAGGCTTTTGCTGCATTGCACAAGGCGACACGGTAAAATCCGGCGCCTTTTTCTTTTTCGAGCCGCCCACGAATGCAATCCCTCTGGATGCTGGTCGCCAGCCTGTTGTTCGCCTGCATGGGGGTTTGCGTCAAGCTGGCCGCGGAGACCCATTCGGCGGTCGAAATCACCTTCTACCGCAGCTTCATTTCGCTGGTCATGATGTACGGACTGGTGCGCCTGCGCGGGGTGCGGCTGGCAACACCGCACTGGCGCTGGCAGATCAGCCGCGGCGTCGTAGGCTTCTCGGCGCTGTTTGCCTACTTCTACGCCATCACGCTACTGCCACTGGCGACGGCGGTGACGCTCAACTACACGTCGGCGATCTTCCTTGCCACCTATCTCGCGCTGGCCGGCATGCGCTTGCGCGGCGGCATCCTCGGCGCACTGGTGATCGGCCTCGTCGGGGTGGCCTTGCTGCTCAAGCCGACGCTGCACGCCGAGCAACTGGTCGCCGGCCTGATTGGCCTCGGTTCCGGGGTGCTGGCCGGCATGGCCTATTTCAGCGTGCGCGAACTCGGCGCCCGTGGCGAACCGGAAGTGCGCACCGTCTTCTATTTTTCGCTGGTTTCCTCGGCCTGCGCCGCGCTTTGGCTGCTGTTCAGCGAGCTGCATGCGGTCGACCTGCGTAGCGGCCTGCTTTTGCTCGGCGTCGCTTCGTTTGCCACCGTCGCCCAACTGGCCATGACGCGTGCCTACACGCGCGGCAAGACGCTGCTGTCGGCGACGCTGGCTTACAGTACGGTGATCTTTTCCAGCCTCTTCGGCGCGCTGTTCTGGGGCGAAGTGCTCGATGCGGTGGCCTGGTTTGCCATCGGGCTGATCATCCTGTCCGGCATCGTGGCGACGCATTTTTCCCGCGCCAGCCCCGTCGAACAGGATTAAACTGGCAGCAAACAACACCGGAGATTTGCAATGATCGTCATTGACCAAAAACCTCACCGCGTCAGCGTTTCCGTGTTCGGGGAGTTCGCGCTGGCCGATTACAAGGAGTTCGAGGAGGTCGTCAATTACAAGGTCAAGTTCGAAGGGCCGGTCGACCTGCTGTTCGACCTGAGCCAGATGGCCGACCTGACCATCGATGTCGCATGGGAGGACATCAAGTTTTCCCGCGCTCATGCCAACGACTTTAAGCGCATTGCAGTGGTGACCGACAGCCAGTGGGTTACCTGGAGCGCCTGGTTGTCGCAGACCTTCGTCAACGCCGATGTCGAGGTCTTCGACAATGCCGACGAAGCGCGCGAGTGGCTGGATTCGCCAGCGTGAGTTTCACGGCGCTGGTCGACGTTGCCACGCTGGCCGCCCACTTGGGCGACCCGGACTGGCTGGTGGTCGACGTTCGGCATCAGTTGTCCGACACCGGCTATGGCGAGCGGGTTTATGGCGAGGCGCACATTCCGGGCGCCGCGTTCCTGCATTGCGACCGTGATCTGTCCGGTCCGATGACCGGCGGCAATGGCCGCCACCCCTTGCCGGATCCCGTCAAGCTGGCCGCCCGTCTGGGCGAGATCGGCATCGGGCCGCGGACGCAGGTCGTTGTTTACGACGATGCACAAGGCATGATCGCCGGCCGCCTGTGGCTGCTGTTGCGCTGGCTTGGGCACGACCGGGTGGCGTTGCTCGACGGTGGCCTGCAGGCCTGGCAGGCAGCGGGCAAGCCCCTGACGCAGGCGCCGCCGGCGGTCCGGTCGGCCGTCTTCGTGGCCAAGGTTCGTGATTGCATGGTCGATGCCGGGTACGTTCAGTCCTTCCTCGCCACTTCGCGCATGCATCTTGTCGACGCGCGCAGTGCGGACCGCTTCCGCGGCGAGAACGAGACCCTCGATCCAGTCGGCGGCCACATCCCTGGCGCGGTCAACCGCTTCTTTCGCGACAATTTGCAGGTCGATGGTTGTTTCAAGTCGTCCGCCGAACTGCGTACCGAATGGCTGGCGGTGCTCGCCGGTTCGCCGCCGGAGCAGGTGGTCCACCTGTGCGGTTCCGGTGTTTCGGCCTGCCTCTGCATGCTGGCGATGGAAATTGCCGGTTTGCCCGGATCGCGTTTATACGCCGGTTCGTGGAGCGAATGGTGCGCCGATCGCGAGCGGCCGGTGGCGTAATCCGGCAAACGTTCAGAATTTCTGACACAAGCTTGTCTCAGGTCAACGCAATTTTTTGATACTCGCGTCTTAATAGTTTCTACGAGTCATTAACAGACGAGGGCATCATCATGTTGACGTTGCAAGACTGTATCGAGCTGTCCGATCTGACCGAAGAAGAAATTCTCGCCATCGCCGAGCATGAAAACATCCCGGAAATGGTTGCCGTCGAACTGGGGAACTATCTTGTCCATACGGCAAGCGGTGAAAAGCGCATCAAGCGCATGATCGTCGACGACATCAATCATGCCCGGGAAACCGGAAATACCAAACATGCGGCCGTTCTCAAGAGCGTTTTGAAACATTATGTGGAGTGTCACGCCGGCGTTGCCTGACATGGTATTCCGCAACCGGCGTTTCTCCTGACCGGCCTTCAAGGGCCGGTTTTATTTTGGACAGCAATGGCCAACCCGATGCAAGCCGAATTCAGCGATGGTTTGCTTGAAGACCTCGATCAGCTCATTCGTCTGCATGACCGCGAGCTCGATGCGGAAACCCTGAACGCGCTGAAGGTCGCCGATTTTCCAGCTGGCCTGGCACTGGGACCGGACAACGAAATCGCTGCGCTTGCCCATGCCAATGTTGCGCAAGCGCTTGCCGTATTTCCTGAAAACCCGCTGCAGCAGACGATCGACGAACTGGCCGCCGATTACGCCGCCATTTAACTCAACAACAGCCTGGGCGCCTCGCCCTTGCTCGATGAAATGTTCAATTGCCCGCTACCGACTCGCGAGGAGATGGCGGCAAGGATTCACCGGAAGCTGGCGCTCGACAAAGCCGAGATCGCGCCGATCCGCTTCATGCCGGGCGCCCAGGGGCCGAGCTGGTAGCGTGTAGCTGCGCCAGCGCCCAAGTGACGTGTTCGCGAACGATAGTGGATGGGTGGTCGGCACGGCTGGCCAGCGCCGAGCGGGTTTCGACTGAATCCCCGGCATTGCCCAGCGCCACGGCGATATTGCGCAACCAGCGCGCATGGCCGATGCGGCGGATCGGGTTGCCGGCCAGCCGTTCGTTGAATTCCGCTTCCGTCCACGCAAATAGCTCGACCAGCCGCGCCTCGTCCAGTCCGTGGCGCGGCGCGAATTCCGGGTCGCCGGGCTGCGCGAAGCGGTTCCACGGGCAAATGAGCTGGCAGTCGTCGCAGCCGTAGATGCGGTTACCGATCAGTGGCCGGAGTTCCTCGGGAATGGCGCCGGCCAGTTCGATGGTCAGGTAGGAAATGCAACGCCTTGCGTCGACGCGATAAGGCGCGGTGATGGCCCGCGTCGGGCAGACGTCGAGGCAGGCCGTGCACGTGCCGCAATGGTCCGCGACCGGCGCGTCGGGTGGCAGCGGCAAATCACAGTAGATCTCGCCGAGAAAGCGCCAGGAGCCTTGCTGTGAGAGCAGCAGCGTATGCTTGCCGCGCCAGCCAAGGCCGGCCTGCTGCGCGAAATGCACTTCCATGACCGGCGCCGAGTCGGAGAAGACGCGGTAGCCGAAGGGGCCGATCAGTGCCGTGATCGCATCGGCTAGCCGTTGCAGCCGGTTGCGTACGAGCTTGTGGTAGTCGCGCCCCTGCGCATATCGGGAAATGGCCGCCTGTGTTGGGTCATCGGCGATTTTTCCATGCGGCAGGTAGTCGACCGCAGCAGAGATCACCGTCACCGTTCCGGCGTGCAGTTGCCCGGGGTTAGCGCGCAATTCGGCATGGCGGGCCATATAATCCATCTCGCCGTGACAGCCGGCAGCCAGCCAGTCGCGCAGATGCGCAGCCGCGCCGTCGGTTTCGGCGCGGGCGAAGCCGACGGCCGCGAAGCCCAATTCCCTGCCGGCCTGACGGATGGCCTCCTTCAGCGCCGCTTCATCCAACGTGGAGTTCAGATCGTGCATAGCCCCGATGTTACCGTCGTTTTTCGCTTGCCCGACGAGGCGGCCACGCAACGTTTGGGGGCGGTGCTGGCGCCGGCATTGCATCCGGGGCTGGTGATTTTTCTTGAAGGCGATCTCGGCGCCGGGAAAACGACCCTGGTGCGCGCCCTGATCCGCGCGCTCGGTCACCAAGGGCCGGTAAAAAGCCCGACGTATTCTCTGGTTGAAGTTTACGTAGTTTCGAGCTTATACTTATATCACTTTGATTTTTATCGTTTCGAGTCACCAGAGGAGTTTCTCGATGCGGGCTTTGATGAATACTTTAACGATAGTGCAGTCTGCCTGGTCGAGTGGCCGGAGCGCGCTCAAGGCTGCGTTCCGGCGCCAGACCTGCGGTTGTGCCTTCATCATGCAGGTCTCGGGCGTGTCCTCGAAGCCGTGGCAAATACACCGGAAGGGGCGCAATGCATAAAGGCGGTGAACTCAGCATTGGGCGACGGCAGCTCCTTCGTTACGCCGGCGCCACGCTGATTCTCTCGGTTTCGCCGCTGGCTGGTGCTGCGGCGAAGCGGCCATCCGTCCTGTCGGTGCGGATCTGGCCGGCTGCTGACTACACCCGCGTCACCCTCGAGCACGACGCTCCGCTCAAGTTCACCCATTTCACCGTCGAGAATCCCGACCGGCTGGTCGTCGACATCGAAGGCGTCGAATTCAACAGCGTCCTCGACAGCCTAGCGCGCAAGGTAACGAACGACGATCCGTATATCAAGCTGCTGAGGGCCGGGCGTTACAAGCCGGGCGTCGTACGCCTGGTCATGGAGCTCAAGGCCAAGGTCGCGCCGCAGGTCTTCGAAGTCAAGCCGGTTGGCGAATACGGACATCGGCTGGTACTCGACGTTTACCCGCTGACGCCGGTCGATCCGCTGATGTCGCTGGTCGAAGGGCGCAAGGATGCCGTCGAGCCGTTGAAGCTCGATGCCGAGTCCAAGCCCCAGCCCCAGGAATTGCCGACGAAAAAGGCCGAGACGGCACCGGCGCCGGAAGCCCCGGAGATCAGGACCAGCCGCAAGTCCGGCAAGCCGATTGTCGACCGGATGGTGACGATCACCCTCGATCCCGGGCACGGCGGGGAAGATCCGGGTGCGGTCGGGCGGGCCGGAACCTATGAGAAGAATGTCACGCTGGCCGTCGCCAAGCGCCTCAAGGCGCGTATCGATGCCGAACCGAACATGCGCGCCGTAATGACCCGCGATTCGGATTTCTTCGTGCCCTTGCAGATGCGCGTCCAGAAGGCGCGCCGCGTGCAGTCCGATCTCTTCCTGTCGATCCACGCTGACGCCTGGGTCAAGCCCGATGCGCGTGGTTCATCGGTGTTCGTGCTGTCCGAGCGCGGCGCGTCGAGCACTCAGGCCCGGCTGCTGGCCCAGCGCGAGAACGAAGCCGATCTGGTCGGTGGCGTCAATCTAAGCGCCAAGGACCTGTTCCTCGCCCGCACGCTGCTCGATCTGTCGCAGACAGCGACGATCAGCGACAGCCTCAAACTTGGCAAATACCTGCTCGGGGAACTCGGTTCGGTCAATACCTTGCACAAGACTAGCGTCGAACAAGCCGGTTTTGCAGTCCTCAAGGCGCCGGATATTCCCTCGGCGCTGATCGAGACGGCCTTTATCTCCAATCCGGACGAAGAGCGCCGCCTGAATGACGATGCCTACCAGGACAAGCTGGCCGATGCCATCGTCCGTGGTGTCCGCCAATTCTTCATCAAGCACCCGCCTGGCCCGAAGTCCAGGCTCGCCAGCATCGCCTAACCAGGCAGGCAAAACGGAGTTTGCGCTGGTGGTGTGAAGCCAAAAAAGAAGCCCGCACTAGGCGGGCTTAAATCCATCCAGAGGACTGGAGGAGGAGACAAGTTCACTATACCTATCGAATTGCTGCACTGCAACAATTAATTTGCGTATGGCTTTCCGATAACCTGAAAAGGCGAAAGCCCCTTGAGGGGGGCAAGGGGCTTTCGAGGCGGCCGGGTTCAGGGAGGGAGAGAGGTGGGCCGCCTAGGCTGAAGAGGTTCAGCGCATGTGCTAAAGATAGCGGCGTTGGGTCGCCGACTCAAGTAACGGATTGCAACAGTTTGTGGGCGGCGTGTACTGTACTGGCGGCGCTGCCTTACTTGACGGGCTTCGCCGCCAGTTGTCCCGAGGTCACCAGTGTGTCGTAGCAGGCGACCCGGTTGCGTCCATTCTGTTTGGCCCAGTAGAGCGCAGCATCGGCGCGGTCGATGATGGCGGTTGGCGTGTCCTGCGGCTGCAGGTGACAGATGCCGATGCTGACCGTCACCCGGCCGGCATCGGGGAAGACGTGACGCTCGACGGCCTTGCGAAAACGCTCGAAGACGCGTTCGGCATTGCCTTGGCTTGCCGGCTGCAGCACGGCGATGAATTCCTCGCCACCGAAGCGGAACAACTGATCATCGTAGCGGAAGGAGTCGCGCATCAGTTGTCCGAACTTGACCAGGACCGCGTCGCCGGTGAGGTGACCCCAGGTGTCGTTGATGCGCTTGAAATGATCGATATCGCATACTGCCAGCCAGTGGCTGTTGTTGCTGGCTTCACGGCGCCGGGCCGGCCCGGCAAGGTGGTGCAGGGCCTCGTCGTCGGCTGCCTTGCCAAGCACCTCGAACAGATGCTTGTCGAAGGTTTTGCGGTTGGCGAGACCGGTCAGCGTATCGGCCTCGCCGTAATCGAGCAGCGAGATATGGTGGCCGAAATACTCCACCAGTCCCATAAGCAGCACCCGGCGGTCGGCCGGGAAGTCGCTGGGCAGGGAAATGTCGATCAGGTAGATTGGCTGTTCCTGCCTGATGACCGGGAAAGCCAGGCGGTCGGAGCCATCGGCGAGCGTCTCGCGGACGATGGCGCGCTCTTTTTGGCAACGCTGCAGCAGCGGGTCGTGGTCGATCGGGTGGCAATAACGGCGTTCCGGCAGATAGGCGTTGTGCGAGAACTGTCCGCCGGGCTCCAGTCCGGCGCAGGCAAAGACAATCGTTTCCCCGGCACAGGGGTAGCAGCGATACACGGCCAGGGCGGATGGTTCGAAGATGTCGCGCATCGCGTCGACCAGTGCCGAATTGATCTCGGTGCGGTCGCGCCTCGACGAAATGCGGATAATGTGCTCGATGAGCTGGAGCATGGCCGGTAGCGATTCTCGCTGAAGCAAAAAAGGGACTCTAGCAAATTTCGCCCCCGAATGTGAGCGCGCGGCGCGGCGCTTGCTGTTGCCAGCGTCCCGAACAAGCGTGGCGGGTCACAAGCCGTTATAATTCCACATTTTTTCGGGCATCAGATGCGGGTTTTTCGCAGTTTTTCGCGCCCGGTTCCGGGGCCGACGGCAGTCGCCATCGGCAATTTCGACGGTGTGCATCGGGGGCATGGCGCCTTGTTGGGACGCTTGGGCGACGTTGCGCGCGAATTTTCGCTGCCGCCGACCATCCTCACCTTCGAGCCGCACCCTCGCGAGTTCTTCAGCCCGGCCTCGGCGCCGGCGCGCCTGACCACGCTGCGCGAGAAGCTCGAACTGCTCGCTGCGGCCGGCATCGAACAGGCCATGGTGTGCCGCTTCAATGGCGCGTTTTCGGCACTGTCCGCCGACCAGTTCATCGAACAGGTGCTGGTGTGCGGACTACGCGTCCGCCATCTGATCATCGGCGACGATTTTCGCTTCGGCAAGGGGCGCTCGGGCGACTTCTCGCTGCTGCAGCGCGCCGGCGCCCTGCACGGCTTTGCCGTCGAGGCGATGGGCAGTGTCACGGTCGACGGCGAAAGAGTGTCCAGTTCGGGCGTTCGCGCCGCATTGGCAGCGGGTGAAATGGAACACGCGGCGCGCCTGCTCGGCCGCCCCTACATCATCGACGGCCAGGTCGCCCATGGCGACAAGATCGGCCGCCAACTGGGCTTTGCCACGGCCAATATTCGCATCAAGCACAATCCGCTGCCGATGACCGGCGTATTCGCCGTCGAGGTCAGCGGCCTCGGCGACCAGCCGCTGCCCGGGGTGGCCAATCTTGGCATCCGGCCGACCGTGGGTGGCACGCGGCCGTTGCTCGAAGTGCATCTGTTCGATTTCGATCGCGACATCTACGGCAAGCATATTTCCGTTCGTTTCGTGCACAAGCTGCGCAACGAACAACGTTTCCCAAATTTCGATGCCCTCAAGGCGCAGATCGCGGCCGATGCCGTGGCGGCGCGGGCCTTCTTCGAGCTGTGAGCAAGCACAATGGCTGACTACAAAGACACCCTGAACCTGCCGGATACTGCCTTCCCGATGCGTGGCGACCTGCCCAAGCGCGAACCGCAATGGGTCGCCCAGTGGCAGGAAAAGAAACTTTACCAGCGCATCCGCGAGATCAGCGCCGGCCGGCCGCGCTTCGTGCTGCACGATGGCCCGCCGTACGCCAACGGTGACATCCACATTGGCCATGCGGTCAACAAGGTGCTCAAGGACATCATCGTTCGCTCGAAGACGCTCTCCGGTTTCGATGCGCCCTATGTGCCCGGCTGGGACTGCCACGGCCTGCCGATCGAGCACCAGATCGAAAAGCAGCACGGCAAGAACATTCCCGCCGACAAGGTGCGCGAATTGTCGCGTGCCTATGCCGCCGAACAGGTCGAGCGCCAGAAGAAGGACTTCATCCGCCTCGGTGTGCTCGGCGACTGGGGCAATCCCTACCTGACCATGAGTTTCAAGGCCGAGGCCGACGAAATGCGCGCGCTGGGCAGGATCCTTGAGCAGGGCTACCTCTACCAGGGCCTGAAGCCGGTCAACTGGTGCCTCGATTGCGGTTCGGCGCTGGCCGAGGCGGAAGTGGAGTACGAGGACAAGAACTCGCCGGCCATTGATGTTGCCTTCGAGGTGCATGAGAACCACGCCGAAAAGCTGGCCGCCGCCTTCGGTCTGACCCACCTGCGCGGCCCCGCCTTCGCGGTGATCTGGACGACGACGCCGTGGACGCTGCCGGCCAACGAGGCGGTCAGCGTGCATCCGGAACTGACCTACGACCTGATCGAAACCGAAAAGGGCGCGCTGATCCTGGTTCGCGAACTGGCCGAAGCCTGCCTCAGACGCTACGGCCTGACGGGCGAGACGGTCGCTTCCTGCGAGGGCGGCAAGCTCGACCAGATCCTGCTCCGCCACCCGTTCCAGAACCGCGATGTCGCCATCATCTGCGGCACGCACGTCACCACCGAGGCCGGTACCGGCTTGGTGCACACTGCCCCAGCGCACGGCGTGGACGACTACAACATCGGCAAGAAATACGGCCTGCCGGTGAATAATCCAGTCGGCAACGACGGCCGCTTCCTCGGCAATACGCCGGCGCTGTCGGTTGGCGAACTGGCCGGCAAGACGGTGTGGGAAGCCAACCCGCTGGTGCTGCAGGAACTTGAATGTCGCGGTCGACTGCTCAAAATCGAGAAAATTCAGCACAGCTACCCGCACTGCTGGCGTCACAAGACGCCGATCATCTTCCGTGCCACGACGCAGTGGTTCATCGGCATGGACCACAAAAAGGACGAAAACGCCTCGACCCTGCGCTGGATCGCCGAGCGCGCCGTCGATGAAACGCAGTTCTTCCCGGCCTGGGGCCGTGCCAGGCTGGAAGCGATGATGCGCACCCGCCCGGACTGGTGCGTTTCCCGCCAGCGCAACTGGGGGGTGCCGATTCCATTTTTCCTGCACAAGGAAACGGCGCTGCCACACCCACGCACAGAGGAACTGATTGAGCAGGTTGCCCAACGCGTCGAGATAGCCGGTATCGAAGCCTGGTTCAGCCTCGATGCCAGTGAGTTGCTCGGCGCCGAAGCCGATCAATACGTCAAGATGAAGGACACGCTGGATGTCTGGTTCGACTCCGGTACCACCCACTGGCATGTCCTGCGCGGCTCGCATGCCGCCGAATTGGCCTACCCGGCGGATTTGTATCTTGAAGGCTCCGACCAGCATCGTGGCTGGTTCCAGTCGTCGCTGCTCTCCGGCTGTGCCATCGACGGTCGTGCGCCGTACAAAGCGTTGCTGACCCATGGTTTCGTGGTCGACGGCAAGGGCCACAAGATGTCGAAGTCCAAGGGCAACGTCATCGCGCCGCAGCAGGTTTCCGACAAGATGGGCGCCGAAATCCTGCGCCTGTGGACGGCCTCGACCGATTATTCCGGTGAACTGACGATTTCCGACGAAATCCTCAAGCGCGTCGTTGAAGGCTACCGCCGTATCCGCAACACACTGCGTTTCCTGCTCGCCAATGTCTCCGACTTCGATGCGGCGGCGGATATGCTGCCGGTCGGTGAATGGCTGGAGATCGACCGCTATGCGCTGGCCATCACCCGCGAATTGCAGGAATCCTGCCGTGCCGACTACGACAAGTATGAATTCCACCGCGTCGTCCAGGCGCTGCAGACTTTCTGTTCCGAAGACCTCGGTGGCTTCTACCTCGACATCCTGAAGGATCGCCTGTACACGACGGGGCCGAAATCCAAGGCACGTCGTTCCGCGCAATCCGCGCTGTGGCACATCACCCAGGCCTTCGTCCGCCTGCTGGCGCCAATTACCTCCTTCACCGCTGAAGAAGTCTGGCAGGTATTGACCGGCAATGCCGAGCAATCGGTAATGTTCCAAGTTTGGCACGAACTGCCGAAGCCCGAAGGCGAGGGGGAACTGCTCGCCAAGTGGGCGCTGGTCCGCGCCGCCCGTGCCGACGTGACCAAGGCGCTGGAAGCCCAGCGCGAAGCCGGCAAGATCGGCTCGGCGCTGCAGGCCGCCGTCGAAATCCGCTGTGGTGGCGAGAAATACGACGCGCTTGCTGCTCTTGGCGACGACCTGAAATTCGTGCTGATTTGCTCGTCGACCGCGCTGATCAAGGACGAGACCGAACAAGTCATCGCCACGCCGCTCGAACACGCCAAGTGCGAACGCTGCTGGCATGTGCGCGAGGACGTCGGCGCCGACGCCGAGCATCCGACCCTGTGCAGCCGCTGCGTCAGCAATCTGTATGGCGAGGGCGAGACGAGGGCGTTTGCCTGAGCGGTGTAAGATGAGCCACTGCTGAAAATTGGAGATTGCGATGCAAGCACTTAGAAGGATTGTAGATATTTCAGGCTCATCGCTTACTGTCGACTTGCCGGCAGACTGGCACTTGACGAAAGCCGAGGTGATCGTTTTGCCAGTGGGTGATGAAGTGATGCAGAGCGAATCCAGGGAGTCCTGGGAGACTTTTGTTAAGCGCACCATGGGTTCGATTCCGGACTTTCCGGATCGCTTTCCCCAAGGCGAGTACGAAATCCGCAAGAGTTTTGACGACTGATGTTATTGCTGGATACGAATGCTTGCATTACCTGGATGCGCGGTGGAAACCCGGGTTTTGAATCTCGCGCAATCTCTCGGCCACAAGTCGCGGGGCGCGCGGTGTTGTGTGCTGTTGTTAGGGCGGAGCTATTGTTCGGCGCCTACCGCAGTCAGCGACGGGAAGAAAATCTTGAGCGGACTAATGGTTTTTTGGCTGGCTTTCAAAGTTTGTCGTTCGATGACGAGGCGGCTTATCGGCATGCCTTGATTCGGGCCGAATTGACATCGAAGGGCCAACTCATCGGCCCCAACGACCTGCTCATCGCCGCCACGGCGCTTGCGCACGGTGCCATCCTCGTCACCCACAACACCGCCGAATTCTCCCGCGTTCCCGGCTTGCTGATCGAAGACTGGGAAGCCTGACCATGGCCGGCAGCAAACCATGGTTCGGCATCGCCGGGCTGGTCGTCATCCTCGACCAGATCAGCAAGTGGGTGGTGCTGAACCACATCGAGTTTGGCCAGACGATCTATGTCGCGCCGTTCTGGAACTGGGTGCTTACCTACAACCCAGGTGCCGCCTTCAGCTTCCTGGCCGACCAGCCGGGTTGGCAGCGCTGGTTCTTCAGCGTGCTGGCGATCGCCGTCTCCGGCTGGGTCGCACTGGAGTTACGCAAGCACCCGGAGCAGAAACTGCTCTCGCTTGCCCTGGCGCTAATCATGGGCGGCGCGCTGGGCAACGTGATCGACCGCGTCCGTTTCGGAGCGGTCGTCGATTTCATTCAATGGCATGTTGCCGGCTACTACTGGCCGGCCTTCAACGTCGCCGATTCGGCCATCACCGTCGGCGCCATTTTGCTGGTTATTTCGACGTTGACCGTGGCAAACAAGAAAGAGATCGCCTGATGAGCGAAACCGTCCGTTCCGACAGCTACTTGACCCTGCATTACCGGATTTCGACGCTCGATGGCAACGAGTTTCTCTCGACCTTCGATATGAGTCCGGCGACGCTGCAAATGGGCAGTGGCCAGCTCGCCGAAAACCTTGAATCAGTGCTGATCGGCCTGCCGGCGCAGGAGCATTTCGTCTTCGAACTGGAGCCAGAACAGGCATTCGGCCAGCACAACCCGCGTCTCGTCGAACGGCTCGCCCGCAGTGGTTTGCCAGCCGACATGGAACTCAAGGAAAACTCCGTCGTCGAATTCACCGCGCCCAACGGCGGCGCCTTCGCCGGTTTCCTGCGCGAACTGGATGCCACGCACGCCCTCTTCGACTTCAACCACCCGATGGCGGGCAAGACGATCCGCTTCGAGGTGAAAATCATCGGAATCATGTAATGCAAGTCATCCTCGCCAACCCACGCGGCTTCTGCGCCGGCGTCGAGCGCGCCATCGCCATCGTCGAGCGCGCCCTGGAAAAATTCGGGGCGCCGATCTATGTGCGGCACGAAGTCGTGCATAACAAGTTCGTCTGCGACGACCTGCGCGTCAAGGGGGCAGTGTTCATCGAGGAACTCAGCGAAGTGCCGGCCGGCAGCACGGTCATTTTCAGCGCCCACGGCGTTTCGAAAGCGGTGCGTGCCGAAGCGGAGCAGCGCGGCCTCAAGGTCTTCGATGCGACCTGCCCCCTGGTGACCAAGGTGCATGTCGAAGTCGCCAAGATGCGCGCTCAGGAGCGCGAAGTCGTCATGATCGGCCACAAGGGGCATCCGGAGGTCGAAGGAACGATGGGGCAGAGCCGGGACGGCATGTACCTCGTCGATACCGTCGAGGATGTGGCACGGCTGCAGGTGCACAATCCCGCCCAGCTTTCCTTCGTCACCCAGACCACCTTGTCGGTCGACGATGCCTCGCTAGTCATCGCCAGGCTTAAGGAACACTTTCCAGAGGTCCAGGGGCCGAAGAAGGACGACATCTGCTACGCCACGCAAAACCGCCAGGATGCCGTCAAGGCGCTGGCCGAGCAGTGCGATCTGGTCATCGTCGTCGGTAGCCCGAACAGTTCCAACTCGCGGCGCCTCAAGGAAGTGGCGATCGCGCGTGGCGTCGATGGCTATCTGATCGATGGCCCCGATGAGATCGAGTCCCGCTGGTTCGCGGGCAAGGTGAAAATCGGCGTGACTGCTGGTGCATCGGCCCCGGAAATTCTGGTTCAGCGAGTCGTTGACCGCATCAGGGTGCTGACCGGGGCTGCAGTTGCCCAAGCGGATGGTGTAGAAGAAGGCGTTTCGTTTCCCTTGCCGAAAGAACTCGCCACGCTCGGCATGTGAAAAAACTGCCGGTTGCCATGTAACTGGCAACACATATCCTCATCCAATATTTTGTGCTGCAACATGCTGTATCCCAGTGTATGCAGTGTCATAAATAAAAACCCCCGGCTCACGGAGCCGGGGGTGGATGCTAGGCCTCTGGCCTTGTTCGGTTTAGTTCGTTATCTCTCTCCATGACACGCGGCGGCTCGATCCACCGGACGGGTTGACAGGCGGTTTCAAGACAGCGGTTTTGCCATCTTCCTTGGCGCCAGGAAAGTAACCCGCCGTGCCTGAGCCGCCACCGGAACTGCCACCTGAACTGCCACCTGACGTGCGAATCAGTGCCATGACCGTCCCGTCCGGCAGCCGGATCAAAACAGGGCGTGTGGCAATCACGTTGCCCAGGCTGCGCGCAACCACTCCGCCGGACGTATACACGGGTCCGCCGCTCTTGTAGTCGAGAGCGTAAAACCAGGCGGCGGAAGTATCTGGTCCGGGTATGCCACAGGGCTCGGCACTGGCGTTGTTTGGCGTATTGGTCGTAAAGGCCAGGGTTCCCAAGGCCAGTGCGGGATCGGTGTTCGCGCGTTCGCCTGGGGTCAGGAAGTCGACGTACCAGCCGTTGTTAGTTGACCAATTGACATCTGAAGGAGAGGTTATCTTACGGATGCTTTCTCCCGGGGTACAACTGCCTTCGTTCGTGCAAGTCGCGGCAACCAGCGTCTGCGCGACAAAACCACTGCCATTTGCGCGCGGATTGCTGTAAGTCGTCGCGTCGAGCTTGTCCTTGACCGCATACATGGTTTGCGATTGCGTGCTGCCGACATCGCTGACGCCAAGATAGCTGCCGGTGCCCACATAGACGACCGGCTTGCCGTCGACCGTGGTAACCACGGGTTTTGCCGTGATCGGCTGTCTGCTGCCACTTCCATCCACGAACGTCACCAGAAGCTGTGCATCATAGCCTGCCGCGCCGATGTCGCCATTGATATCGAAACGCCAGAGATTGCCCAGCATGTCCCCGCCATAAACCGCGCTGGTCATGTTGTTCGTATCTGCTGTTGTTGAATAGGCGCTTATCCGCGCCAGCCCACTGGGGGTTCCTGGTGTTCCCGCGCTGGTGTCGATCGTCCGGATCAAGGCGCCGCTGTAGGCATCGAGCACAAACAGGTGACCAACACCATCCGCATTGTTGTAACCGGACGTCAGCAGAACCACCCATTGGCCGGTCTTCAGCTTGGTGATGCGCGGATTGCCGTAGGAGTAGCCCATATTGGCGTTGGTGAATTCCCACAGCAGTGCCGGATTGGCCGGATCGGTGATGTCGAGGGCGTAATAGCCCTTGCCACCCCGGTTCAGGCCGCCGACAAGAATGTTCTTCCACTGGGCGCCGGTACAGGGCGTGGTCGGCGCGCTGGGGCAAACATCGCCAACTTCCGGCGTGCCATCGACGAAGTACTGGTGATTCTGGCCGTAGTTGGGATCAGCCAGTTTATATATCTGTGGCAGCACGATCTCCGGAACGTAGGCCCACAATTCCTTTCCAGTCTCGGCATTGAATGCATGCAGCATGCCGTCGTTGCTGGCGACATAAACCGCACTGGCGCGCGAGGTGATCAAGCTTGAGGTCTTGTAGGCGCTGTATCCGGCATCGGTATAGTCGAACAGGGGCGTCTTGACGTAGCGCGCCTCCGAAGAAACGATGTCGCCCAGCACATGCTTGCGCGTCCTGAAGAAGGTGCCTTCATTGGTGCGATCGCCCCTCAGGAAATTGACCAGCGCTTCACCGGCTGCTCCGCCAGTTGCCACGGTCGTATTGGTCTGAGCCGCACTGCTGAGGCAGGGGGCGATACCGAATGGCGTGCAGAACTGCGAAAGACCCGTCGCTGGCGGTCCCGCAGCATACGTGAGCCCGGTGAAATAGGCTTTTTGCGTCGCAGTCAGGCTGTTGGTTCCGGTCCAGGCAAAGTTGGCCAGACCGCTGCTTCCCTTGGTGTAGATGTTGCGCGGGACATAGGGGCTGATCGTGTTGGCCGTATCGGAAGCGCCAAAGGTGGCGCCTGACGTGTAGGCGCTGGTGACGTCGTAACAGACGTTGTTCCTCGTGTAGGTGCTACCCGACGCATAAGTGGTGCTCGCCGCCCAGGCTGTTGAACAGGCCGTTGGTGCTCCGGCGACATATGCGGCATTCGTGTTGGCCGTATCGGAAGTTCCAAAAGTGGCGCCTGAGGTATAGGCCTTGATGACGTAGTAGCAGGTGGCAGGTGTACCCTGCGAAAAAATGCTACCAACCGCATAACTGGTGCTGGCCGCCCAAGGCGTACATGACGCTGGCGAGTAAGTCACTATGGCCGAGTTGTTGGTGTCGATAGTTGCAAAGGTGCCGCCGGCGACATAGTCGGTGGTAACCAGGTAGCAGGTAGTCCCGTTGCGATAGACATCACCGGCGACATAGGCCTTGCCGGAAGCCCAAGGTGTCATGGCGCAATCGAGCAAGGCTTTGGCCGACCAGTCCACCGCGGACGAAAGGTCCTGGGTTGCAATGTCGAAGCGCTGGCGATAGAGGTCGCCATACCAGTCGACCGACTTGTAATAAGAACTGAAAACGTAATTGTCGCCGGCGCTGATGTTCGGGTTGCTGCTTGCCGCCGCTGCCGATGTGCCCGGCCGGGGTGCATCGACGATGGCCGCCAGGGTGCTGGCCAGCCCGTTCGCCAAGCTGGCCGGGTCGGTCGCGCTGAAATAGGAACCGCGACCGTTTACTGCGGCATGCCACAGGTCATCGATATTGGCCGGATTGTCCGAAGAGGGAGTGGGCCATACGCATCTGCTGCCAGCGGCCAGCCAGCTACAGATGCCATTGGCCGGGTCGGCGGTCACGCCCTGCGCGACCGAATAGAAATCGCCGGAAGTGGCTTTCCAGTAATTGTCGTTCTGGTAGTCCGGCTGGAAGAGCATTTTTCCTTGCGCCCCCAGGCCGAGGGTGAAGGTCGTCATGTGCTGCCACGCTGCGACGTCGCGCACACTGGTCTTGACAACATTGTTGTTGCAGAGATCGTTCGCCGTGGTGGACGGTGCGATGATCGGTCCGGTGCAGGTACCGGTAACGTCAGTGCCAGTGGCAGCCGAATTGCGCAGGTCGGTCTTGTAATAATAGGCTGCGACGTCGGCCAGGGTGTCACTGACATAACTGCCGCTCGCGACGTTCTGACACTCCACGGCGGTACCGACGGTGTAATTGGGTCCGGCCGACTGGGCGACCGGGGTGCACGAGGCGACGTCACCCCATCCGGACCAGTTCGCATACTGACACGTCGTCCGTGTGCCCGTGGCGCTCCAGGTCGTGCCCTCCGTGCAAGGCGCGGCATTATTCCAGCCCGAGTTGGGGTATGTAGGGTTCCGGTACACCGTTGCATTGGTGTAATCATTCGCGACATAGGCTGGCGTGATGGTTGGCGTTGCCGCCGCGGCGGCCCAGTTGTACTGGCACTCGGTATAGTTGCCGCTGGCGTCGGGCGCTGTGACGGCACAGCTTGCTGCGGGGGTATACGTTGACGAGACCGTTTGACACTGGCGTGCCACGGGTACGCTCCATGTTCCGGTGGTATCCTGGGCCACGGCATTGCAGGTTCCTCCATTGCCCGCCCAAGCTGTCCATGGCAAGTACTGACACTGGACGCCGGGCGACCAGACCGTGCCGTTGGCACCGGAAATTCCGATCGCCTGCGGCGTGCATGACGTCGCCTCGTTGGCCCAGGCGCTCCAGACGCTCAAGGGGGCTCCGTTGTATTGACACTGGGTCCTGGTAGTTCCCCCGCTGGTTTTCCATGTGCAGGTCCCTGACGTAACATCCGACCAAGGTGTCCAGGTGACGCCACGGTCGTTGCTCGTGCGTGTCTGCAATTGTGAATAGGTCTGCTTTTGCAACTGACTGGTGCGGGTTTGCTGCTGGCTGGTGCGCTTTTGCAGCGTTCCCTTTTCTGCCCGCTGGGTTTCGGTGCTCGACTGCAATTGGCTGGTCCGTTGCTGCGTGACCGCCGTGCCGCCGTCGTTGTAGGGGGCCGGCCACGCGCCGTCCTGATCGCCGACGAGCGTTGAACCATCCAGCTTGTAGCCGGCGCCGAGGTTCCAGAAACCATCCGTAGACAGGATGGTGAAGTTTTGCTGGCACGAATACTGCAGCGGATCGGTCACGCTAACGCCGTTCAACGTCGAGGAATTCAAGTTCCCGGCATAGAGGCGCCCCGCCGTGGACAACGCCGTGCGCAGAGGCGTGCTGTTGTTCGGGATGGCGGCGAAAAGTTTGTTGTACCACTCATTCTTGTGGGCGGTCTTGAATTCGTCCAGGTTCACGAAATCCGTGCCGGTATTGTTGTTGATGGTCATCAAGCCGACCCGGAAGCGGGAAGTGTTGGCGGCGATGTCAGCCGCCTTGTCGATCCCGGCGAAGGCCTGGCTTGCCGCCGTCTTGATCAACTGCATGCGGGTATGGTAATAGGCATACCAGTTGGCATAGTTGGTCATTTCCTCGGCGTAGGTGCAGGTGGATAGGGCGCAGTCGGTACGGCCCGGCGCCTTGCTCGCGGAGCCGGGATAGGGATAGCTGGTGACGAAGGGGGTGATCGTGTGGCGCAGGTTTTCGCCGGGTATGGTGCTCGAACTCTGATTCGGGGTCACACGCCAGTACGGCAGGGGGATGTTGCTTTGTGCAAATGCCGTTGTGGTCAGCGTCATCGTGCCGGTCTTGCTCACTGACGGCGTGGCGGTCGTCGCCCCCGGCGCGTAAATGGTGACCGTCGATCCATTGACGGTTGCCGTGTAACCGACCGTCGTGCAGGCGCTGCCGCTCGGCTTGGCATTGGAACAAGCGTTGATGGCATCTGTGATCCGACTCGCCACCGTAGCGCTTGACGTGGAAGCGCTTGCTACCGCGGACATGATCTGCAAGCCGCCGACCGTGATTCCGCTGACACTGGTTGAACTGGAGCCGGATACCGCAATCGTCGCGATACGGGGGGCCGGCATCCGCGGATACATCCGCGACGAATCCCAGGTGGCGCTGCAATTGGTCAAGCTGGCCGTGGTGCACCAGCGCATTGTGGCCGGATAGGGGTTGGCTGTGGAAGGGGTAGTCTGGGTCGTACACGTTCTCAAATTCGGCTTGTCACAGAATTCTCCAGGGATGGTGACAAAGGTGTAGACACCAGTGCTCAGATCACTGGTGCCGGTACTTTGTACCCCAAACCCGTCATTCTTTACCGCTACCCAACCGACGCCGCCGGTCGCTGCCGACGTCCCGGTCATCGAAGGATAGGTCGTCGTATTCAGGCTGCCGTCCGCGTTGTACTTGACCGGCGGCAGGTAACGGACGGCCGGGTTGTAGGCAACGCCATTGAAGGCGCTGTTGTAGCGCATATAGGGCGGCATGCCATTATCGACGTTGCTGTTGTAGTTGCCCGGAAGGTAACTCGAATTGTAGTTGATATACCAAGCGGCCTGATCCGGCATGGCATCCCAGTCCATACTGCCGGAATCGTCAAGGACGAACAGGATGTTCGGCTTGACGTCCACCGATGACGGCGCGTAATACGTGCTCAGCGGCAATGTCGACAAATCCGTCGAAGCCGCATGGACGCTCATGGTCAACGCTAAGGCAGTGGCCAGAATACCGTTCTTGCTGAAGAGTGAATTGATGTTCATGGCAAACTCCTGATCGATCTGCGAGTTCCGGACGGCTCGATAGCAAAGGGCGAGGGGATCACAGCGTCACCATCGACTGGACAAAACTGACGGTGTTGCGCGGCCCCGCGATGCGGACGGTAATTCGGTAATAAATTGCCGACGGCGAAGTGATCGCCTTCTCGCCGGCTTCCTCGCCGGAGCCGCTGGCGACCGACGACACGGTCGACGCCGAGCAATTGGCGCCCCCGTTCGGGTTTCCGGAGTTCGCGCACAGGCGGTCGATGATGTATGACACCGTGTAACCAGAAATTTTGTCCGGGGTGATGGTTCTGATTCGGTTTGCCGGCAAGGTCGCCCAGTAGGCCTCCCAAGTCTGCCCGGCCGCCGGGCTACGCGACACATCGTTGCCGTTGGCCGAGTAGCCCTGGTTGGCAACGTCGTTGTACAGGAAGGTTCCAACATTGTTGGGGACCAGGAAGGTGGTGAACGCTGTTTCGACCCCGGTATCGCCGGCATGGGTTGCCGCCTGCTTGAAGGCGAGGTTGCCGGCGATGATGTTGGTGAGATCGACCGAACGGATCATCGCGATCCCGGCGATGGTCATCGCGATCAGGATGATCAGCGCGATGATCAATACGATCCCTGACTGCGCGCGCGGCGCACTGGTTCGATCTTGCATGATGGCGACCTTGTTCAGCATCCTGAGGTAACTCCCATCCAGGCGACGTTGCGAATCGGTACCACGGTCTCAAACACCCGGTAACGATACCTCCGCCACAAAGCATCAGCGGTTCCGTCGGGATTTGTCGGGACGCCGATAGGATTTGTTCCTGACCCTGACCACTGGGCTGGCGCTATGCCAACGGTGACGTTTTCCTTTTCGTATTGGGCGCTACGTGCCACCAGAGCCAGGCGGATCGCCGGGGTCCTCGCCCACTGACAGGCCGTCGCCGGTGTCGTCTGGTCGTAGGTGTCCACCGTGCCATCCATCGGTGGTCCAGAGGTATCCCGCCCGTATTGGGCGCGCAGGCTGGCGATATTTTCGGCGACGAGTCGCCAGATGGCCGGGTTGGCCAAAGTCGCCGGCGTGGCGTCGCCGCAATCGGCAGCCATGTAGTCGCAGACCACCAGATTCCCGTTGCGCACCGCATAGGCGAGGAACCTTGGCGTGGCCCCCAGATTGAATAGTCCCGTGCCGGCCGCGGAAGTCGACAGTTGGATAACCGAGGCATTCACTGCCGTGACAGTGCCGAGCACCAGCGTGGTCGCGCCGCAGGCTGCCGGCGCGGCAATCACCCGGTCCGCCGGGGGCCCCACCCGCAACATGCTGGTGCCGATGATGGTATAGGTCGTGCCGCTCTGGCTCAGGACGTTGTAACCTTCGGGCTGATCGTTGCCGAGGCCGTAAGAAACGAGCAGGGTGTCGGTATTGGGATCGCCGGCGGGAATCACGGCTAATGGCGGGTTGATGATGACCGGGGCAATGGGCACGGGCGCCCCGAATGGCAATTGCAGATTGCAGCCGAGCAAGCGCGTCAGCGCAAAACCGTAGCCGCTCTGGCCAATATGGCGCTGCATTCCATCCAAGGCGATCACGGCGCTGTTCTGCGCGTCGCTGCCGGCATTGGCGGTGCGCTTGCGCTCCTCGGAGGCGGCGAAGACCTGCATCATGACAATGATGGCGAGCAGGCCGATCACCATGCCGACCATGATCTCGATCAGGCTGAAGCCAGACTGGCCGGAACGCTGATCACAGGGTCTTGTTTTCACGTCGATTTCCTCTACCTGATCTGGGCCATGGCGATATACTGATGGGCTGGGGTGCCGGCAGGCTCGTTGGGGGCAATCCAGTTGACCGTAACCGTTGCGATACCCTGTGCGTCAATAGCAATGGCCGGGGGGTTGGCGGCGACGCCCGGGAGAATCCCGCTGACTCTGGCAAACCAGTTGTTATAGGTGGTGCCCCCGGTGTTGAAATTCGCCTGCAGCACCGCCGTGGTGCGGTCGCTGACCCACATTTGCCCGATGATTTCGTTGGTCAGCAAGGCCGCCTCGGTACGATATTTGGCATCGGCCGATTGCTTGATTGCGGCGGCCTGCAAACCGACGAGCGCCAGAATGCCCAGCGAAAAGATCAGGATTGCCAGCAACGCTTCGATGAGAATCATGCCGGATTGCTGACGAGCGCTATCAGGTTGGGAATTCATATCAACACCCTTGAGGATCCCCGGCGGCACGCGCCGGGTCACACATGCGAATCTGGCCTCCGGCGGCGACCGTCACGCGCATGCAGCGCATCGGCCCAGCGGCGGCGCAGGCACCGCCAGTCGGATTGGTGACGTTGATGGCTGCCGGGGCGCCACTTGTTGCCTGACCCGTGCCGTTGAAGGTGATCAGCGATACCCCGCCGGCATTGACGACGGCGTTGCGGGAACCTTCGGCGGCGGAGCGAACCTGGACGATGCGCGGCGCGACATTGTCGGAAGGCGCGGCGTCGCAGGCGCCCGCAGGGCTGTCCAGGCTGACCGCCCAGTTGGTACCGGTGTCCGACAGCGCGCATGCACTTGTCGTCGTCGTGACAAACTGGAAGCGAACGGTGGTGTTGCGGCGCACGGCTTCGGCCCGGGCAAGCATCAGGCCGTTATGGATGGCCTCGGCGGCGTTGCGAATCTGGCTGCTCTGGACCCAGCGGGAAAAGGTCGGTACGCCCAGTGCCAGCAGGATGCCGAGTATTACGATGCCGATCATCAGTTCGATCAGAGTCATCCCGGCATGGCGATTCAGTTTCATGAGCAGCTACCGTCTTTCCGGATGATCCAGCAACTGGTACTTGTATTCGCCCAGCCGGCGCGGGTGATGGTTGAGGTCTTGGTATTCTGGTTGTCTATGGTGTAGGTGAAACCCAGCATCGGCGCGACGCCAACGGCTTCCAGCGTATAGGTCGTCGCGGTTGCCGCGGGATTGCACGAGAAGGTGAAAAACCGGCTGGTCGCTGCATCGGCGGCGCACGCCGGCGCCCCGACATAGGTCCGGTTGTCCTGAAAGTACTGCTCCATCTGCACCCGCTTGGCGGCCAGTCCCGATGTCGCGTCAGGAATACGGCCCCGGATCAAATAATCCGAGTACGCTGGATAGGCTATCGTCGCAAGAATGCCGACGATCGTGACCACAATCATCAGTTCGATCAGTGTGAAGCCAAGTTGCTTTTTCATTGTTTTCCTCTTAAGCCGCTAAGTTCCGAGCGAATCTGATTGTGCAACAATGTGCATAAAATCTTGAGCGGATAATATGCCGCTTGACCAGATTGGAGAAGCTATTCCGACGACCGGTGCAGGATTTGCTCCGAATGGTCAGCCAGCACGATTCTCTGCAAGGTATCGTGCCGTCGTGCAGTAACGCTGTTAGGTCTGAAGGCGTATGTCACCGTTGCATTAGATTGACGGAGTCTCGTGTTACCTGAAGCTTTGTCTTTGAAGATCGTTGTGAACCGGAATGGCTTAGTGCTTGTCTGAGCAGCCTCTGGCTCGCTACGCAGACGAATCGGGGGTGACGTGTTTGCCTCGCAATCCTGCATAAACGCATTCACGGACAATCCCCATCAAGCATGTAGCTGAGCATAGTAAGAATTTTCCCGAAGCATGTTCCCGTCGCCTGAGCAAAATTATCCTATTTGTTGCCCACCATGCCGGTACGCTCCTGAATACCGGCGTTTGTTGTTGGCGCTGGGTTTGTCGGTTCTTGCCCATGCGCTGGCTTTAATGCCTATACATTTCGGGGCTATTCGCGGAGGCAATGAGAATGTCTTGATCAAGCCGAGATTCTCGGCGCGACTTGTCAGCGCTCCCAACGCGAAATCTCCGGAAAAAATTGAACATCATGAGGCTGTTTCCGAAAGAAAATCGGAGTCAACAGAGAAATTTCTCCAGAGTGATTCGGGGGTCGTCCCGCCGGCTACGCCTTCTGACAAGGAGTATTCGCCGGAGCCGGAGCTGAATCCTGGAAATGGCATTGGTGCGCCGGAGATACGCTACTTTTCGAGTGATTTGCTGACTGTTCGCCCATATCCGCTCACCATTCTCGAAAGCCCCGAGATGCTTGAACCGTTGCCGGATGACTCGGCAGGAAGGGTTGTCTTGAAAGTCTGGATTAGCGATACCGGTGAGGTCACGGCGACGGAAACGGAATTCGCCGACATGCCTACGACAGTCCACGAGGCAATTGTCGCTGCTTTTCAGGGCATGCGTTTCATGCCAGGCGAAATTGATGGCAAGGCCGTGGGAAGTATCATGCGAATCGAAATGACTTATGAGGATTTCCGTTTGCCTGTCCAGTAGTAGGGTGTGTGTTCTTGTGTTGGAGCGGTTCCCCATTCCAGAAACGGTACCTGGTTGTCAATGTGGTCATTGATATGGTCATTGGGTCGAATCGGACTCGCCTTTGGTGTGAGTGGTCAACCTTGAAAAAGCCATTGTTGAAAGGGCTGATATTTGTTATGATCTTCGTTTGTTCAAATACGTTTGGAAATTTTAATGGCCAATAGCGCACAAGCCCGCAAGCGTGCCCGTCAAGCTGACAAGCAGCGCTCCCACAACGCCAGCCAGCGTTCGACCCTGCGTACCGCGATCAAGCGTGTGCGTCAGGCCATCGAAGCTGGCGACAAAGCCGCCGCTCAGGGGGTCTTTCAGCAGTCCGTTGCCGTCCTAGACCGCATCGCCGACAAGAAGATAGTCCACAAGAATAAGGCCTCGCGCACCAAGAGCCGACTGTCGGCCCAGATCAAGGCGCTCGCTGCTGCCTGATTCCTGTCGATGCTTCCCCCGAAAGGCGCCTGCGGGCGCCTTTTGTTTGGGTGCGCCTGGCAAGGGGCGCTCACTTGGAGGTGGAAGTCCTTTCCCGGCGCCCATTACCCAGGTTCGCTGGGAGTTGATATCTGTTAATTAACGATTTACAATGCGCGTATGATCAAGTCGTTCGAGCACAAGGGGTTGGAGACGTTTTTCCGGTCTGGCAGCAAAGCGGGCATACAGCCGCACCACGCTAACAGGTTGCGCCTGCAGCTCACCATGCTGGACAAGGCGAGGCTGCCGAACGAAATGAACGCGCCTGGCTGGAAGCTTCACCAGTTGTCTACCGGTCACTGGTCGATTTGGGTCAACGGCAATTGGCGTGTGACTTTTTGCTTTGACGGTGACAATGCGGTTTTGGTCGATTATCTGGATTACCACTGAGAGGAAAACATGAGCAGGATGCACAACCCGGCCCACCCCGGCGAAGTTCTCCGGGAATGGATTCCAGAAAACATGACCGTAACGACGGCTGCAGAACAGCTTGGCGTGTCGCGCGTCATGCTGTCCAAGATTTTGAACGTCAGGGCTGGTGTATCTGCGGAAATGGCGCTGCGTCTGGCTGCCTGGTTGGGCACCACGCCTGAAGTCTGGCTTGAGATGCAAACCGCCTGGGATTTGTGGCGGGCTGAGCAAAACCCCCTGCCTGAAGTCCAGCCGTTGCGTCTGGTTGCCTAGAATACGAACCGCGCCAACTGCGCACCGCGATCAAGCGCGTGCGCCAGGCGATCGAAGCCGGCGACAAGGCCGCCGCCCAAGGCGTCTTCCAGCAGTCCGTTGCGGTTCCCGACCGCATCGCCGACAAGAAGATCGTCCACAAGAACAAGGCCTCCCGCACCAAGAGCCGTCTGTCGGCTCAGATCAAGGCGCTCGCTGCTGCCTGATTCCTGAGCGGCACAAAGCAAGAAGGCACCTGCGGGTGCCTTTTCCTTGTGCGCCCATGCTGGGCGCACTCCTGCAGGAGTAAGCCCCGCCGTAAGTTGATCACAACGAACGAAGTGAAGCGCAACTGCGTGAGGGCGACTGAGCGTGGGGAGGAAGCGTGGAGCATAAACTGCGAGCCGACGCCCCCGAAGAAAGTCCCCTTGTCCATCCTATTCTCCGCATGACGATTGGCGCAGTACGAGCGAACTGGCTAGATGTTTAGTCCCACGGTGTGCTGGATTGGATTGATCGTGAATCTTTCCGGCGAATTTGTCCATGCTTTGCAGATGAATTCGTAGGGGGTTAAGCCCTTCAAGGTTTTCAGTCTTCTGGCGAAGTTGTAGGCCATCAAGAAGGTCTGCAAATGGGATTTCAGCTGGTCGTGGGCTTGATAGTGGTAGCGCTTTACCGTTGCATCCTTGATCGTTCGGTTCATGCGCTCGACCTGGCCATTGGTCCACGGATGGCAGACCTTGGTGAGCCGGTGCTCAATGCCCTGAGTCCGGCAAACACGGTCAAAGGGGATTTCCCGATAGACTTCGGTTCCTTTGCGTTTGGCAAACTGAATACCGTTGTCGGTCAGCAGGGTGTGGATGGCGTAAGGTACGGCGTTGATCAGGTTAGTCAAGAAGTCCCGAGCCACCATGCGCGTAGCCTTCAGGTGCAATTCGGCATAGGCGAACTTTGATGTCCGGTCGATGGCCACGAACAGGTAGAGACGACCTTCGTCGGTCTGTACTTCGGCGATGTCCACATGGAAGTAGCCGATCGGATAGGGCTTGAATTTCTTCTTGTCCGGTTTGTCGCCTGCAACTTCAGGCAGCCGCGATATCCCATGCCGTTGCAGGCAACGGTGGAGCGAAGACCGCGTCAGATGCGGAATGCTGGCCTGCAAGGAGTAAAGACAGTCATCCAGCGGCAGCAAGGTGTATTTGCGGAAGGCCACGATTGCAGCTTCTTCTTCCGTAGTCAGCACCGACGACTGAACAGTCTTCGGCCCCATCGGGGCGTCCTGAACGCTCTCTCGCTGGCGCCATTTCGCTACCGTCTTTGGATTGATCCCGTA
>Ga0209048_10000547_pt1 | contig 39835 bp, 89 predicted proteins | sample FrelakmetCRP12CR_FD_187146 | JGI IMG/M metagenome (GOLD analysis project Ga0209048, IMG submission 187146) | Freshwater lake sediment microbial communities from the University of Notre Dame, USA, for methane emissions studies - CRP12 CR (SPAdes)... | ecosystem: Environmental > Aquatic >...
TCCAAAACTCAAGAATAGGTTCGATTCTACAAGTTTGCCTATCATATCAGTTGAAACTGATGATTTAGAATTAATCGAGGACATGTTTTCAAGACTGAACTTGCATTTCAGGATCAGAATCATTTAGAAGCATATCCTATTTCTTATCAGAAGCTCAAAACTTAACTAAGAAAGAAATATATGAATATTTCCTTTTGTTGAATGTTGCCGGTGTTCCTCAGTCCCAGGAACATTTAAATAACGTTAAACAATTATTGAAAGAAATCAGTTAAGGAGAATAGAAAATGAAAAGCAATAGCGTGATTACGGAAGAAGATGGTTATGATGTATGTCCTAACTGTTTTAGACCCGTCATGCCGGGGGATAAAAATTGCCCCTTCTGTAAAACCCATATGGGAATGATGATTAATGAACATCTACTTGATCAAACTGTAGCGGAAGTAATGGATGCAAATGATTATTTTGAATATATGATAGAGGAAGATTTTAAATCGAATCATCCTATTTGTGCACAATGCGGTAGTATATTATTTCCAGGAGAAGAAAAAATTTGTTCAAATTGCCAAGAAGAGAATCTAATATGGAATTATGACCTATCCTATGATTATTATTCGATGGAGGATATGATATGACACAGAAAGAAGCAATAAAACTATATGAAAGTAAGTTTTGGGAAACAATGACATTGAAAGATCGAGCAATGTTTCAGTTATTTGAACCCCTATTAATGCCATTCGATATCTTTCATGAGGCTGTGGAAAAAACCTTAGGACGTCCAGTATATACACATGAATTTGGATTGAATGTTGACGGACTTAAAAAAGAACTTCTTGGTGAATCTCCATCACCTTCTATGAATGATATTATACAACTCCTAATGGAAATTTTAGGAAACAAGTATGGGTTTTAAGAAAAAATGGAGATGTAATAGATTATGATAAATACCGTAATGATATTATAAATTTGATTCCATCAGATAAACGAATAATTATAAAAATATAGGAGGGAATTTCAATGTCACGTAAATCAAATAAAGTACCAGGTGCACCTAAAACATTTCCATGTTCTATCTGTGGGGAGCAAGTAACAAAACCAAAGTCGTATGCAATGCTTAATGGTTCTCGAGCATGCCGTACTCACCCTGAAGCGATTGAGGCAAACCAAAAACGAGAGCTGATTAGGCGTGATGAACTTCAGAAATCTCAAAAAAGGACTAAGTCACAAAATCAACAATTTACTATTATTCCTAAGGTGGAATGTTGGCATTGTCTTAAAGAAGGAGTAAATGAAAAAGAGGTATTTGAAAGAATTTTAATCAACTCAGCAAAGCAAGAGTTGTTCGGACAAACTATGAATTTCTTTGATCCTAACGATCCAGTATACAAGAAAACAAGAGAAGATTTGAATGGAAAATCAGTAGTTAAAGTTTTTCCTATTGATCATTTGGAAGAATGGCAAATTCGTCAGTTGGCAAAAGGGCAATTCGAGGCAGCAAACCTTGGCAAACTTATTATGCTTTGCCCTGAATGTGCAAAGAATTTTGGTTTTGATTGGACTTATGATGTTCCCAAGTTAACGACAGATCAGGTAGCAAATTGGTCAGTTGCATATAGTATGATGAAACCTACTATACAGGAAATAGCACAAAAAGAAATGGATAATAAGATAATTCAAAAGGTGTAAAAAGGAGAAATATTATGCCAATGGACTTTCCAGATTTAAGAAGTTTAGAATTTGCGGCAGAAGTTCATAATTTTAGAAAAATAAAAAAAGGCGAAACAGAGGATGAATTTAGATCTGCTTTAGCTGATCACGTACAATCCATAGATTATATTGAATCTCTTGAGATACGTAATAAGGTAGGATGGGATAAGTTTACTGATGCTCAGAAAAGAGATATGATTATTCGAAGATTATAAAATTTTTTAAAATAATACTTGACTTTTTATGGTAATTACTTTATAATTAAGGCAATAATAAAAAGGAGCTTTTATATGAATATGAAAGAAATCATACAGCTCAAGGCAACATTACGGGAAGAGAATAAAGCTTATCGTCTAACATCTAAACCTATTGTTCCAGATGCAGTTTTTGATTCACAAATGGAGATGTTAGAAAAAGCAATTGATGAAGAAGAGTTCATCGAATTCCTTGAAGTCCTCAAAGAAGACGTCATTATTTATGGAAGTGAAAGAAAAGAAAAACTTCCACACATCATGGCGTCGTTAGATAAAGTTAAAACCCTTGCAGAAATACAAAAATGGTATACAAAATATAATATTTCAGAAACTGAAGAAATTGTACTCACACCAAAATATGATGGTCTTTCATTATTGGTGAATGAGAACAACCATAAAGCATGGACCTCAGGCGACGGTACCGTGGGTCAAAGGTCACATGATCACTTCAAGGCTATGAGGCACGGAGAAACCGGTAGAGGGGTTACCTACGGCGAGGCAATTATGCTTCGTTCAATCTTTGCAAAGAAATATTCTAAGGAAATATTGGGAGAAGACGGTTATGAGAATCCTCGTAATTTGGTATCCGGACAATTGAATTCACCTGACCCTACCAAGATATTGAAGGATATGTACTACGTTAGATACTCCGTCATTAATTCTCAGGCTAATAAGGAACAACAGTTAGAATATTGTAACTCGCTTAATGAATTGAAGGTTCCATTTAAGGTGACACGGCTTTGTGACCTTACAGAAAAAGGTTTACTGGATCTTTATAAGGAATGGAGAAAAGATGTCCTTATTGATGGAATTGTAATCGATATCAATAGGCATAGTATTCGAGAAGAGCTTGGTAGACATGCTTCCACAGATAATCCGCAATATGCCAGAGCCTATAAAAGCAAAGATTTTGAGGAAGTAAAGCAAGCCACGGTAGTTGATCTTATTATCAAGGTTTCAAAACAAGGTTATGTCATTCCAGTAATTCAAATCACACCTACAAGGCTTGATGAAGTCACCGTGACAAGATCATCCGTTTACAATTATAAAACGGTAGTTGATCTTGGTATTGGAAAAGGTGCCGTGGTTATGATTAAGAGAAGCGGCCAGGTAATTCCCAAAGTGGTGGATGTTATAAAGAAAGTAAAAACGATAATTCCTACCATTTGTCCTTCATGTGGGGAAAAATTGGATTGGAATGAGACTGAGGTTCATCTTGAATGTATTAATCCAAATTGTGAAGCTCAACGATATCAAAATATCGTTTCTTTTTTCAAGATCATGGATGTGGAAGAGGTTGGTGAAGGAACACTTAAAGCTTGTTATGCGGCAGGATATGATACCGTGGGAAAGATTTTAAAAATGAGACAGTCAGATTTTAGAAAGTTGGATGGGTTTGGTGATAGAAGCGCCGAGATTGCCTATACGAATATTCATTCAAAGATGTCCGAGGTGTCCTTACCACAACTGATGCATGCCAGCGGGTGTTTCCGTATCCTTGGTTCTACGAAATTGGCATTAGTATCCCACCTGGCGGACGAGAATCCTACCGTGGGAGAGTTGAATAGTATCAAAGGATTTTCCGATACAAGCTCGAAATCATTTATTACAGGTTTGAAAAAGTTCAAGGAGTTTGTGAAAGATCTTCCTATCACGATTAAGAAAAAAGAGGAGGTCAAAATGCCTACTTCCAATAAATGTGAAGGAAAAGTATTTGTATTTACCGGCTTCAGAAGTGAAGAACTTGAAGAAAAGATCAGGAGCTGTAATGGAGAGGTTGGGAGTGGAGTAAATAAGAGAACGACCCATTTGGTGATGAAGAAAAAGGGAAGCGGTTCTGGAAAGGAACAGAAAGCAATTGACCTTGGAATTACCATTTGGGATAAGGATGAAATTGAAAAATTCTTAGGAAAGTAAACACAAAAGATGCTAAGAGGAGATAAAATAATGTCAACCAAAATTAAAAGACTTGCAAAAGGAACTCCTATAGAGTATATGATGTATCATCGAGGAATAGAAAGCATAAATGGTCTTACTTTTGAAAGAAAAGGTGAATTTTTTATTATTCAAGGGTTTGTTGTGGGTGATACTGAAGAGTTAGGAATTTCTGTAGTAGCGGAGGATGATGAAAATTGTTGTTTAACTAAATCAGAACCTAACAAAAAGTATGAGAATAAAATATTAAGAAACAAAAACACCAATAAACATAGGCGATTATTGCGTCGAGGGTACTATATAGAAGGAGAGCAAAGAGGTAGAATAAGCAAGGAAGGCAATACTCCTGTTTGTCCATATAATAAATGATAATAGAGGAAAATTTTTATATGGAATGCGTAATGCATAATCAATTTTTCGTAACAGGAATAGGGTAATGATTCTAACATCAGATGAAAGAAAGAAATTCAAAGAATATTGTATTAACCAAGCGCTAGAAAATGAAGAATTTGCTACTCAACTTGAAAAAATAAAGAAACCAGTAAAGGCTAAAACATATAAAATAAAAGCTGCGGCGTATGCAATTGTGGTTAAAGATTTTAATTTGATTGATGAATATTTAATGCAAGTATATAAGGAGAAATAGAATGGGACTTCTAAATTTTATAATTTGTTTGATAATTGGTTTGCTTATGTGTAAAGGTTGTATTTGCTTATGCAAAAAGTTTCTTAAAGTGATTGGAGAAAGAAATGAGAAAAGGATTGCTATGGATAGCCGTTCCAATTTTACTGCTAATTGGATGTAAATATGAAGCTGATCTATGGGATTGGGAAAAAGCTCCAAAGGAATATAAATGCACTAAGGAACAAATGATTAAAGTTCAGGAAGAATCTAAATGGTGTACTGACCATACAGGTTACCCCAGTTCTTACTGTTATGGAACAGCAATAATGAGGAATTGTACTAAGGAGGAGAAAAAGTGAACGAACAGGAACGTGATAAATATTTAATGAAAGTTATATTTGGCATATCCAATATTGAAGAGATGAAATGGACTGATTTTTACCCCACATGTGTACATTACCGTTATCCATATTTGCACAATTATTACAAGAAATGTTTACATTTCTCCAATTGGGTAGGTTTTGGTATACTTTGGGAATGGTCTATGAAACAAAGATGGTTTAGTAAATTTGTAGCAAATAACTTCTTTGATTTGACAAGCGGAATCAATAATACCATTCTTTTTATCAATCCAGATTTATTTGCAAACACCGTATATATGTTCTTGAAAGAGTATAGAACTTGTAATAACTGTGGGCTTGCGGGTGAAGGAACTTGTAATAATTGTGCTGGACAAAATTACGGACATGCAACAGAAATAACTGGTAAAGGAACCTGTGATAATTGGTGTGACCATAAGTTATGTGATAAGACTTGTGATAATTGTATTCGACGGTACTGAAAATGGAAATTAGTTGGGTAAAATTTGAGAAACAGATTCTAAAAAAGATAAATGAAGTTTATCCTTGCATTCCAATAATGGATAAAGGACAAATAATAACTAAAGTTTCAGAAGAAATCAAAAAGGATATGAATCGTTTGGCAGAAGCAAAATTGGAAGGTTGTATAACCACAATTACCGTGGCTCATATACGGCATAAGTACACCGATTATGATAAAAGAATTAGACCATTTAATAAAACAGAAGCCAGAAGAGAAATATCACCTAAGGTGAAAGAAATTATTGGAAAATGGAGAGGACACTTAAACATGCGGCAATAGGAGGTAAATATATGTTGAAAATAGTTTATTATAAGTTTGATGAAAATGATCAAGAAATGAAAGAAGTATTGCACCAAATTTCTCACAATAGTCATGGAGCAAATTGTTCAGACGAAGAAAGAGCTTCACTCAATCATATTCTTTCTGGAAATGAATTTAAAGAAATTCATTTATACAATACAGCAAGATATGTTGAGAAAGCAATTGAGTATCAGACTAAACTAATGAATAATCCAGCGTTGGTTTCATTAGCTGATACAAGGAAACAATTCCTTAGTGGTTGGAAATGGGTTTTACGAAATTTATGGAAAGTTTATTTAACCAAAAATGATTGTAAATTTTATCGTAAAGATACTGAATCTTGCTCTAAAGGATGTTCAAAAGAAGACGTAAAACCTGGCGGGTACTGCAAGTTCGAAGATCATCAAAAAGATTGTAATTGTTTTAATACGTGAAAAATTTATGTCAGCAGGATATGATGGAATACGTACTAATCACAATAATGGTGACACTTTTCAATCTCTCAGAAAAGTATGGATTATCTATAAATGCAAACTTGGATAAATCCACAACTACATGAAGAATAGTTCCATCACCAACATACTTAGCAACATACTTATTTAATGTAACATAAATCCCTTCACCAAAATCCCCTGGATCAGAACGGCTGCCTACCTTTTCTATTTTGAATCCTTCTTTTAAAATTTGTTCGGCAGAAGATTTAGTTGTTCCATGATAAAAGGTTTTTACTTCTTCTGTTATGAAATTTCTAAAATTCATCCTATTCTATTTTGGTTTAATGGCGCTCATCTTCATAAATAAATCAGAACTAGCTTTCTCATAATTTTCTATAGCTTCAGCTAATTGATTTAATGAATCATTCAAGCTAGCACGAATCTTATCTAAATCTTGTAAGTCCTTTATAGGGTAATAAGCTCCCCCACGGTTCATATTGATAATCTGTATCATACATAAAGCCACAGTACCTGCCGATCCACCATCTTTTACAGATAGCCATACTTTATCTCTACCAATACCAGAACTAGGCTCTATAATTTTTGCATCTCTATTTTCAGAACCTTTGATAAAATATGATTTTTAAGTTATCATACTTATCCCTAAGTTCTTTAAATGTATCTTCATTCAAATATGCTGTTAGTCTCTTTAAAATTTTCATATATTTTCTCCCATCTTAATCGTCCAAAAATCATCTGAAAGGTTCCTATTTTCTATATACTCGTAAGGAAGCCAAAAGTAACCACCTATCCCCCAATCAGCTCCCCAAGAGTTCTTTACTAAAACCATTTTTGTTTTATCGTCATAACCCACGGCAAGTACCGCATGACCGCCTATCATCCTTTCCGTAGGACCTGGTACTCGGACGATACCCGTTTTAGCACATTCTTCTCCCTCAAAGTTCTCATATACCGAGAAACCAAAGGCTACAGGGTATCCAGATGCTAAACAATTACGCATATCACCCAAAGACCCTATCCTATAATAGGAAGTTATCCTGTGGTTAGATGCTTCCACATAAGCTTCATTTGAAGGTTTAATTGTTAGGTTATCTAAATTGTATGGCCAAGTTGATTCATGACAAGCTCCAATTGTTGCTAATGTTTTAATTCCATCACGAATAAAGGCTCCGCCGTCAGCATTTATATTTCCTTCAGCTTCTCTTTCATTATAGTAAATGAATAGACGAGAAAAAGTATCGCTTCCTTTTTTATCTTTGATTTCTAGGTACTCAAGAGCATTACCCAAAGCATTTCCAGTACAAGAACTAGCATCGCCTTGATCTTTTACTGGAGAACAATTAGGCCTCAAATCTATACTAGAAGGTAAGAGTAATCTCCATGGTTTGATTAAACTATAACCAAAGTCTCTGATATCCGGAATGTCCGGTTTCCAGCCATAACGACGAGTTAAATTTGTCATTATTCTTTATCTCCTTCATATGAAAATTCATATAGAATTCCATTTTCATCTTTAAAATATCTATTACTCATGTACTTATTCAAATACTGTTTGAAAGAAGTAGATTCTAAAGATAATTCTTTATCTTTTATTTTCCGCAGATAATCACTCAATTTTTGTATGTATCCATCATTTCTGAGTTCTTTGAATAAAAGATTTTCTACACTATATTCTCCAAACTTTTCTATAGCTGCACCGCGCATACTTTTTAGCTTATCTTTCAAGTTTTGTAAGGCGGTTTCGTCTGTTGTTTTATTGTTAATTAGATCTTCGATCTTCTTTTTGTATACATCCACTTTATGTTGTAGAATAAAATTTTTGCTGAAATCCAATTTTTCATTGGTAGCTGATATAATCCATCTATCGAATAGAACAGAATAGATACCTTGTCCTGGGTGAGGGTGATCTTTTGAATCTTGAGCAAAGAGCTCTACTGGGTATCCTTTGATTCTGATATCAGGATGATTTACTGACCAAATCAATTTCTTATCCATCATATACTCAAGTATGAAGTTATCATTACTTGATAATTTACTATAATCAATTACAAGATGAATATCTATATCTGAAAATTTGGTATAGTTGTAGTTTGCATTTCCACCAGTTAATATGACATCTTTGATTAAACCAACATCTATCTTCGCAAATTCTTGCCAACTTTTAGCCAATTCCAACAATTTAGTTCGTACTTCAGACCACATAACAGGTTCTGCATTATCTGATCCCAAATCAAATATTTTTGGATTTAGTTCCTTATGATATTCTAGACTAAGATTTTCTGATAAAAATTGTTTTAGTTTCATTTTTTACCTAATCTTTTTGTTTCCACATCTAACACTGGATTGAATATTTTCTTTTTTGCTTCCTCTTTTGTCCAACCATTCAACCTACTAAAAGCATATTGTTCTGCTTTTGTAGCATCCGGATTATCTCCTGCTTTTGCAGGAGGAAGCCCACGAAAAGATCTTAATCTCATTTTAAATCCTGCCCAACTTCCCATGCGAAACTCTGGTCGTTCTTTCAATTCTCTGTAAAGGTTTTCTCCTTCTTTAATTTGTTCATCCATATCTTCATTTAGAAATTGTTTAAAGTTCATTTTTCTTGAATTATAAATCCATCTTCAATTTCTGTAACTTTGAAAAAATTATCATTCTTTAATTTTTCTATAACCTTATACACATTGGGATTAATAATTCTACCTTTAGCGATCCAAATATTACCATGTTTCTGATGTAATAAAGATTTGATCATTTTTACAGCTAATCCTTTTCCTTGATTTTCTGGAGAAATATCTATATGCAGTTCCATAAGAAGTGCATCATTTAGAATATCTTTCCAATGTTTACCTCTCCAACGTAAAGCATCTGCTCCATTATTAAAATAGGCGGCGTTAAACATTCCTTCATATTTCATTTTGAAAGGCAAAAATTCTTCTTTTTCATTTATGAATTGTTTGAAGTTCATTCTAACTTTTCACCAGGCCATTTGATAATATCTGCTCCCCAAGTTCTATAGAACTGATTGGCAGTAGCTTTATCTTTGAAATAAAAGGTTGCATTGTTTGGTAAATATATCTGTTGTCCATACTCACCATCTAATTTGACAGGTCCACCTATATGATATGCCGGTGCACCTATCCATGGTAAGTAGACAGAAGCTCCCCAAGTTTTTGTATAACTTTTACCCCATGGTGAATATTCGTTTCGTACTAAACCAGTTACCTTTTTCTTTGGAACTTCATCAATTATAGTTGGACTATTGGTCTTATAATTTTGTTGTTTTCCTTTTTCTACTTTAGGTGTTATTATGTTAGGTGACCCTGTGGGTCTAATATTGTTGATATTTGCTACTGCTGTTTTGGTATCTATAGAATGTTTGATAAAAGTTAGCCAAACCCCATCACTAAAATAAACGGTATCCTCTTCTGCCTTTTCTACTTTGAATGATTCATTTATGAATTCTTTGAATTTCATTTTATTCGAAACCAAATATGATATCAACAACTCTTTTGTCTGGTTTCAAGTTAAGGGTTATCATTGAACCTAACTCTATATCATCTCCAGATTCTATACCCATTACATCTGGATGTTTCTTGAATTCCGAAACTAAAATTCCATAAGAAAATTGATTTTTCATATGAGTAACTAACAAATCTAAATCATGGGTAGAATCTCTAACTGCTGCACTTCCAACTATTTCAACTTTTACTCCTGCTTTATCAAATAAAGCTTTATACTTCTTGATAAATTCAAGTCCTGTCTTTTCATTCCATACAAACTTTACCTCATTTAGAAAATTGTTTATCCTATCTATAATTGATTCTTCTTGTTTAGAAGTATTTTTATCTTGTGCAATTTTTAAAAGTTTTTGAAAAGTCATCTGTTGTTACCATCAAGTTTTTCTAAACCTTCTATTTCTACATTTATTCTTTCAGCTTGAATACGTAAATCATAATTACTAAATGCGCTTTTATCTATAGCAGGCCAATTCTTAACACTATCAAACATCACATCAGCTAACTTATTTAACATATCAAAACATAATTTGGCAACTCGTTTTACTTCATTTGGTAATTTTGTATACTCATTAGATACTCCGGAATCAACACGTGCTTTTAATTTATCTCTATTACTACGAATACTTTCTACTGAATCTTTCATATATTGAACCCAATTTCTTTGTAATTGTTCAGTATATATAGATCTTGAATACTCTGAAAGAGTCTTTTTGATTATACCAATTTCTTCTTTCATATGTGCAACTTCACCACGACCATAACCTATTTTATACATTTGTGCAGAACCAAGAATACAATGTAGAGCTTCAGCGATAGTGGCAGCTCCTATCTCATATTCAGAGTTACAACTATAACCTCCAGAAGTAGGTATACCACAATAACCACGATCTTCATTTATTATGAATTGTTTGAAGTTCATTACTTTATGCAGAAACTGGTTTACCACCTAGTTTATTTACATGCTTGCAGAATCTTTTACCATCCTTTGCATGAGTCCATCCTGGACAATTACAGCTATAAGTGCCATCAGACCATCTGATAGTTGTATAATCTACATCTGGATTGCTTTTACTTCTGAATGTGTGATTCTCAGTTTCATGACCATGAGCATTTGCTGCCCATTCACCAAGATATTGCTGAATCTTTTCCAAAATTGTCATTTCTATTTCTCCTTCTATTCTTTATTTAAGAAAGTTATTACTTCGTGTATGGATTGAAACCAATTACCACCATTCTTATCAACCATTTTGCCTACGGCATCTAATGACTTTACTTGACCTGAACTAAATTCTTGTTTTCCGTCATTTTTCAAATAACAAAATATTGTTTTCTTCGGTCTCTTGTTGCTATCATCTATAACTTCTGCAATTGAATAAACTCCTATCATCTTCGGTGTAATAACATAGAGAACAAAATCGGATTCTTCTCGTTCTTTCAATTCTCTCTTATGTGCTTCGTCATTCCAATCTTCTACTACAGGATTGAAATAATCAATTTTCAGTTTAGGAATTAGTTCATCTCTCCAAGTTGATTCATTACATGTTCCTCCAAGAAAGACTTTCATTTTCTTATCTTCTGCTATGAATTGTTTGAAACTCATTTTAACCTTTTAAGCTACGTAGTTTGTATAAATCCATTTTCATATCTATTCTTGCATTTTTACCATCAATTGTTAAAGCATTTGATTGAGTTAGTAATTTTTTATTTTTTAAAGATTCCCTTGCAGTTTCATAATCAGAACTAGAAATTCCTGCTTGTGACATAGCTTCTGATTTTCTGTAATCACTTATTCCTGCATATGATGATTTAAAACTGAAAGATGCTAATACCACTTTTTCAGACCATGATAATTCTTGAGCTACATTATGAGTTATCATTTTGTTGAAATTTTCGGGGTTGACATAGATTGCTATACCTTCTTTACTACCAGAGAATGTATGTTTGACAAGAGCTATTCCTTCTGGCAATGTGCTAATCATATTAGGTTGACCTTTTTCAAAATATGGATGATTTGTATGAACTTCTTTAGTTTTACCAGTGGCAAGATCATAAAATACATATTCATCTTTATGGCCACCTTCCCAATATGAATCTAATTGTTTAGGACCTTGAAAAACGTTTATACCAATTTGGCGTCCTTTATAACTAGGAAAACAAGCATCAATAATTTTTTTAGTAAATTGATCTTGTTTTGCTATCATTTCATTCAAATACTTATCTATCTTGTTTATAATTTCCATTCTACTCTATTCTCCACATAAATTGATGATAGACTAATCTTACTGTATCACCAACTGTTAGATTTTTTGGAAGTTGAAATTGTTTATCAAGTTTATGAGTTATACCACGGTCATCAAGAACCCAAACAAATGTAATATGACCTAGTTTATAAGGTTCCTGTAAAATAGCGGTTATTGTTCCAGTTCTAACTGAATTATCTGTTTCAACTATGAATTGTTTGAATTTCATGTATTCATATCCCTTAGAACTCTCAACATTTCTTCTTCTTTCAACTTATCACGAAGAGGTTTTTGTAGTTTCCAGATTTTGAATGCATTAAAGATGATAATTTTTGGATTATCATCATACCAGCAATCCTTTTTTGAAATAAAAGGTTGTTCCATAATTTAAAATTACTTCTTTATTGAAATTTTTTCTATCTGATCAATTAATTCAGAAAGACTGGCGCCACGATAGATTCTATTATTCAAACCTACCTTATATTGGTTCTCTCTTTGTGAAAATTCATGAGTTTCTACAACAAACTTTCTAACTTCTTCTTTTGTGATAAGAACTTTTTGATGATTTATCATTTGTTTCTCCTTATTATTGTTTTCATAATTTTAAGATTCCTTTGGCAATTAGAATTAATTTTACTTGTTCGAAGCTTTCTTCTGATTTTGTACCTAACAATCCTGTCATATGTTTCATCCAAGAAAGACCAGTTCCATTCAACATATATACACCAACTTTTCCATCTGAATAGAACTTTTCAACTGTCTTTTGTGTCTTTGATTTGTTCCAATCAATAGTATTTGAATCTACCAAAGGTAAATTTAATGCTTTTACAATTGTTGTTGGAAGTTGCGCCTGATACTCCATTGTATGTCTAAAATGAAAAACATCTTCAATGTAAGAAAAAGAATTTCTGAACTTTTCTCTGATGCTTGTATTGCCAGAAAGAAGTTCATTCTGCTTAGCAGTTTCTATCAGATAGTTTCGTAAGTTCATTAAAATTAATCCGCCTGCCACCATTTCTTCTTTTTAACACCATTTACTAAAAATATAAATAGTTCTTCGGCATCCTTTTTACTTGCACATTCTATAGTACCAGGTAATATGATATTATATACATGAGAACTATCTGATAATGTTTCCTCTTCCATTTTAATATCTTCAGTTGAATCAATTATTTTTTTGCTCTCAACAATTACTTCTTTATCATCCAAGCCACTTGGATAGCCGCCATATACTCTCATTTCTATTCTCCTTTATGTTAGTTCCTTCTTTTTGTTTAGTATCATTTCTATAAGATCTACAGTAGAAACAATCAAATTATTTTGAATATTTTGAACTGGTGGTTTAGTTTCCCCCTGTTGTCTATTTTCCAATTCTCTTATTTTGATTTCTTTATCACTCTCTTTACTGTTCAATTCAATCAACGTTTTGAGTGAAGTGGCAAGAGTAGTCGCAAGTTTCGCAACCGCTTCTGCTGCTTTTGGATCGGAATCATTTACTTGAGTTGCGATTGCAAGATCAAGAGCATCTTTTGTAGTTTGCACAAGTTCTTTTAATTCAGTTCTAATGTAGTCAGAATCTTCAATTCTTGGGGATAATTCTTTATTTCCAAGAATTGTAATATCTTTTGATTCAACAATAGTAACTTCCACATCCATAGGTTTAGGAGCTTCTATCTGTGGAAGATCAAAAACTTGTGCTAATTGACCTTGTTGATTACTCATTTTATTTCCGTTTACTTATCTGCCGCAGGAAGATTTGGAAACTCACCATCCCCATTTGGTATTGGGTTCAACATCACATCAGATAATTTAGTATTTCTTGTTGGTGTATCTGATGGTATTGGAACTGGTTGCAAATTGACAGCACTAACCACGATTGAAGTGGTTGTTCCATCCACTATTACTCTAAGCATCTTTCCGGCATTAGAAGGAACTTCGGATATGATTTTGGCATGTCTTCCTTCAAAATCTCTCAAGTTAACAATCCTATAAGTAACACCAACTTGAAAGTTGAAACTGTTAGGATCGATGTTAGAATTTTCATTATCCTCTTTTAAAAATTTTTTGAATCTCATAATATTTAAAGCTCCTTCTTTTAAGATTGATTTTACTCAGAACCTCTACATACGATATTGGAAATTTTACCACCACCACTTGAATAGAATCCAAGTACATTAGCTCGTAAATAATTGAATACAGCATTGGCAGAAATGCCTTGACAAATTCCTGCTGTCAATTCACCAGCAGTACAAGTAATAGTCATTACACCAGTAGGACTAAATATAGTAGGCCATTCACTTCCTTCAATTCTAACAGATGCAGATGTAACAGAACCATTCAATACAAGAAAACAAGTCCAGAATTTATGTTGAGTTCCAACATGAGCTTGTGTCAATTGTGCTGTTTGAGCACCTGCTGTACTTGTGATATTGGTTGCCAATGTATAAACATCACTAAAAGCATTAACAGAACTTGCAGAAAGCAAGATAGTTAAGAAAACAACCATCATTAAACAGAGTTTTTTCATATTTAATATCTCCTTTATATATGTATTATTTATATTTGTTTCCATGTAGCCCAAAAATCGTCTGAATTATTTGTTACATATTTTTTTCTTAGAAGAAATATAACATTCCTATGACTGGTATATCCAGAAACATCTTTCCCACTTAAACCAGGATGATGTTCAAAACTTCCTTTTATATTCAAAGATCCTTGATACCAATTTTCATCTTCTTTTGTTACAGTAAATGTATCACCTATTCGAACATCTGCGCTTCTGGCATCTGTTCCAGAATATATTTCAATTCTGCCCTCACCAATTTCCATTCTTCCTGAGTGTATTCACGACCGCAGGAACAGGTTTTAAAAGGGCTTTTCATGTATTGGACATGGCTTTGGTAATTTTCCTGTTCTCCATGCTGTCTTAGAATTATAAGAGGCGTTTATGTAGCATCGACATTTCATCTTTTTCTCAGTGGTTCTCTTTTTGATTTCTTGAGGTAAAACTTTGATTCTTTCTTTTTCATCAGGTGAAATGATAATTACCATTTTACCTTCAATTCCATACACTTCATAATTCTTACCTTGATATGTAACTTTATCGCCTTCTGACCAACCTTCATTCAAATACTTATTTATTCTGTTTATGATTTCCATTTCTGCTGTACCTCTCTTCTCCAACCATTCTTTATTTGTTATTACTGATAATCCTTTATCTTCAGCACAAGATTTATGACAAGGTTTTTCTTCATGTCTATAGATATCACTCTTCTTTAAGATTCTATAACCACAATATCTACAACGTATTGAAGGATGAATTACATCTGGTTTCCAATTACCTCTGGCCATTTTCACTCAAAAATTTATTAATCTTTTCTATAACAGATTCTTTTTTAGTGTCATCTTTGATCTTTTTGAGACAATCTTTACAAACATTTCCATTGAATTTTTTACCTGGAACCGGTGTCATCCAAGTAGATTCACCAGTTTTAATTCTACCACAAACTTGGCAGATCCATTCTTCATTTCCATTAGCATCCCAACTTGGCATATATAAAAATTCTCCTTTTTTATCTATTTCTCATATTTTTTGCAAACTGCGCCATTTTTCTAGCATGTGTATCAGAACTATTTAATCCTTTTTGTATATCAGCATCAGTAATAGGTTCATCTTCTTTTTTACCAAGCCAGCGGTGAAAAGCTCCTTTGATAATTTCTTCAACTATAAAATATTCATCAATTCTATCTATAATTTTCATATTTACTCCTTTATTTTTAATTTATGACGTTCTATAATATCATTACGGTATTTATCATAATCTATTACATCTCCATTTTTTCTTAAAACCCATACTTGTTTCCTAAAATTTCCATTAGGAGTTGTATAATCTTCTCTTTTCATAAAATCCATCAACAAACGTATAATTTTCTTTATCTTCATTTATAAAATATTCATCAATTCTATCTATAATTTTCATTTTCCTTTATCTCCTTTTATATCTTTTCCCATTCTTTTGTATCTTCATTATATCGTTTGATAGGTTTGGCAGGAACTCCTGCAACAACTGTTCTATCTGGAATATCTTTTGTAACCACACTATTTGCACCAACCACACAATTTTTGCCGATATGCACTCCTCTTAATATAGCCGCTCCTCTACCAATCCAAGAAAACTCACCAATTTCTACTTCATTAATTTTTACTCCTTGTTTCATTATACTGATTGTCAAATCATTGTACTCATGATCGTTATCAGTTATATGTACGTTATCTCCTATGGTTACACTATCATGAATGATCACACTTTTTATACAAGAAATCATGCAATATCTTCCAATACTGACATGGTTTCCTATAACTATAGAAGGTGTATATGCTACATCATTGTAACTATCAATTGGAAGAATAATTGTTCCTTCTCCAATTGCAATATCATCTTCTGCTATTTTTACAAATTCAGGTCTATGAATTGTATATAGCATTTACACCTCAAACCAACCCCACTCATCTTCTCCACCAGCAAGTATATCAGATAGTTCACCAGTTTCCATATCCTTAAGTTTCCTATGAGCTGAACCATCTAAAACAACCAATAGAGGTTCGGAAGTTTGTTGATTCCAAGAATCATGTTTCACTTTCATTCCAGCTTTTAGATCTTTGATATGTAAACCACGTTTTTGTACATTTTCATTCAAGTATTCATCAATTCTATCTAAAATATTCATAAATTCCTTCTCCTTAACGGGTGAAACCGTAATTGATTTTGTATCTTTATCTCGTCCCCATAGTTTATTTAATTGACTTGTGCCATACATTTCACCACAATTGGAACATACATAAGTCTTTTTCTTTCCTATAAATTTAGGCCATAATGTATCTTCTGCATTACAATTAGGACAATGATATTGATCTACTGCAATATTTTTCATATATATTTAATCCCTATCGTGTTCTTCCACATAAATTACTGATAATCCAAAAAATTTCGCTAACTCTGTAGGGCCTTTCTTAGCATATCTGCTCTTTGGTGACGAACTAAGTTCAAGTTCTATTCCAAAACCACTTGGTGTTAACCTTTCAGTTTTTCCTGCTTTCAAATTGTTTGACATTTCTTTTACACTATCAGGAGAAATAGTAAAGCCGGTTGTTGGAACTTTTACATATGATTTTGTTTCTTTGATTGCATCTTCTGCTCTTTTGATTTGTTCTGGAATAACCTTATTCAAATCTACCGTACCATCAGAATCTGAATCTACATAAAATGAAGATTCAACTCCTATTCTATCAAAACTAAACCAACCTTTATTATTTTTAAAGTTTGTAGAACCATCTAACATATAACTTATTTTTCCTGCATATAAATGACCTTCAATACTCCATTCAATCTTTATCGTATCCTTATTATTAATAATCGCTTTTCTTCCACCTGAAGTAAATTCTGGTGATGTAAATTTGAAACCTTCAGGCATCTTGAACTGACTTTGCCATTTTTTTATTGTATCAGAAACTTTTTGTTTTGCATCTTGACTAACTTTGTCAAATTCTTTTATTTGAGGCATATATTCTTTCACTTTTTTGATTGCTGCGATTACAAACTTATCATCACTTTTAGATGCTTCTTTAATCATTTCTTTCAACTCATCAATAGATGGCATTGAATTGCTACCATAATTGTTATATTTAGAAAATCTCTTATATGCAGGCGAATTCCAATCGAAAGATCCTGCAATACGTCTAATCGCATCTGTCACAGTCCTAGGTAACTCTTTATAGGAGGATTCATTCAAGTAGCTATCTATTCTGTTTATAATTTTCATTTTAGGACTTTTTTATTCCTTCTTTCTCTAAAATCTGTAACCCTTTTCGGATTCATCCAATTGGTTGTCTTCTTAGTAAATGGTTGATTATTATCAATCCTGATACTTCTTCCAAGAAGTATTGCCCCAATTTTATTTATTTGTTTCATATCTTCTGGTTCCAAGAAAGATTTTTGCTTTATCTCATTGTATAGTTTTAGAAGTTCTTTAGCATCAAATGTTTCTAGACCTTCCTTTAAGAACTCACTAAAATATATTATATTCCTTTCAATAAATCTACGATATGTTGACAAATTTCATTCATCTTATTGTTAAAATTATTGTTATGTTCTAGGTACCAATGATGAGCTAATTCATGAGCAAAAGTTAATAAAGAAGCCTGATGTTTTATACATAACGTTCTACTTCCAGGAAAAAATTGTCCACAAATACCGCCTCTGTTAGTTATTTCTACTTTTATTCCTTCAAGTTCTGGATAGATGTCGGTTAGATCATCCATAAGCATTTTAGCTAAGCCAATATCTACATTCTTTCTTGCCAATTGTTGCCCCGCAGGACCTGCATCATTTATTGAAATACCCCGCAAAGGTGTAATAACTGGAGCTTCTTTTAAATACTTATCTATTCTTTCTAAAATTTTCATATTTAGACCTTTCTACTCAATAAACTTTCTATTATCTGCAATCCAGTTTCAGCTTGGTGAACAGCATTCATCAAATCTGGATAATATAAACCAACAGCATAATCAGAAACATCACCTAAAATATTTGAATCATTTATCTTTTTAATTTTAGGTAGTAATTCTTTTCTTTTTGCTTCAAATATTTTTATATCTTCTTTTGTTAAAACTTCATTAACTGTTTTAGATTCTAAAACTTCATCTATTCTTTCTATAATTGTTTTCATTATCTATCCTTTCTAGTTTCTTTTTCTTTTCTTATAAGAGTGATAGAAGGTATATTAATATTGTTTTCTTTTAGAGCACCTTCAATTTGATTATTATCGAATTGAGTTCTAAAATGAAAATGATATAAGTTTGATCCTTCTCTGTACCCACCTGAGATAAGTTGTATCCCCAGTTCTCTTAGAGCCTTGCCTGCAAATTTGGCATCAGCACCTTGTACTGTTAAATCATATACTGATTCATTTAAAAATTCTTTAAAGTTCATAAGTCCTCCAAATGTAATTAAGTTTGATTTCTTTTTCTAAATCTACAAGATGAATGCGATATTCATTATAATCACTCATAAGATCAATAATATCTTGTGAAATAAAATTTACTTTATAGATAGCTGAAGGAACTTTTTGATTATATACATCTTTAAGTTCTGATTCTATACCTATCTCATAACGTTGACCTTGTTTTAAATTAATTACTTCATTTAAAAAATTTTTAAAGTTCATAATAATCTTATTTGGTATTGCCTACTGTAAAATGAATAGTATTTGATACCTTAGTTATGTTATGGAAATTACCTGAATCATTAGCCCTTCATTCAAATATTTATCTATTTTATCTATAATTTCCATTTTTATCCCTTTACCTTCTTGGTATTCTTGGAATTACCTTGTCTAGTTTTCTTAAACTTATGACGAATTGGATCTCTACCTCTCACTCTGCTGTTAGAAATCAATCCTATTGAACCTTGTTTTACTTTTGCCATTGTATCCTCTACTTTTCTTCTTTATAATTATTTTGTTCTAACCAAGTTTCAACATCTTCTATGGTATTTTGTGTAAAATTTTTGATTGTATGATTAGAAAAATCTGTCAACTCATAAAAATAACCGCCTTCAGTTTTTTGCCACAGATAGAATGATTTACCGCCTTTATTCCATTTACTAATCCAATGAACGGTTTCATTCGTGTATCCTGCTACATATGCGGCATCCTACATAGGTGTTCGTTTACCAGATTTCTTTTCAGCTATTTTGCGTTGAGCTACAAGACTTGCAACTGCTCTTTTAGCAATTCCAATCAATCTAGGATTGGTTGAAGCTCCCGAAGGATCAAACGTATCTCCTTTAAAAAAGGCATTGTCTATAATAGTTTTGAAACTTTTTTCACCATTGTATGAAAAATATCCAGCTGAAACAGAAGCGATAACATCAAGTGTAAATATCTCACCTGTTTGTTCGTGCGCTATCCAAAACTGTAGTTGCCAATTTTCATCTTTGGCACCAACACTGGAATTGAATGGATCATTAGTTTTAGTTCTTCCTGTAATAAAACCTTCTTTGCTTGCTTCTTTTTTCAAAACTTCTGCAATAGTTTTCAACATAATTGATACATATGAACCTGCCGCACCTAATTTTGATAAAGGAATTTTGACTTCATTCAAGTAATCATCTATTCTTTTTATAATTTTCATATTACTTTTTATCTCCCTTTGGTTTGATCTTTTTTGATGATAATAAATCTAAAATCTTCTGTAAAACAGTATTAGAACTGGTGGATTGTTTATCACCAACATTTATTGTTATGATATCACCAACCTCAATCTCTGATTGAGATTGATTTTTGACCTTAGCATCATCTTTCTTTTTATCAACATCTTTCTTTAATTCCAACTCCGAAAGATAATTGTTAATTTTATCTACAATATTCATTATTTTTCTCCCTAATTTTTAATTCTAAAAATATTTTTAGAATCAATCCAATAAAAATTTTCTGATTTATTATCTAAAATCATAGCATCATCATGTGTAAATCCATAAATTTTACCAGTTACTATTTCATATTTTCTGTTTAAATCATGATATTGGCCTCGAACTTTATCTCCGTATTTTAATCCTCTCTTATAAGGAATTGAATCTTTTATAGGTTCTTTTGTTACTCTAATACCATCAGGTCTATGTGTTGGAAGTTCTAACTTCAAAAGATAATCATCAATTTTATCTACTATATTCAATTACTTTCCCCTATTAAATTCTTCTGATCCGGAACTACCATGAAATCAAATCTGGATATAACATCCCTACTTAACAGTACTGGTTCCAAATCTTTTAATGTTCCCTGACGATTGGTTAGAGCAAACTCAATATCTTTTCTTATTCTATCACCTATTTTGACATCAAATAAAACAACAATCCTGCTATCTTCTATTTTCCTTTGATGTTTTACAACGGTAACATGTTTGATAATTTTCTTAACCATTTTCTTGCCATTCAATGTAAACATAACATTTCCATTTTGAAGTTTTTCGATATCAGTAGCATGGATAGAACTAGTGATGCCATTTCCTGTATCCAATTTTGCATTACCAACGAATACTTCTTTACCGTTGGAAGTAAGAATAACTTTTTCTACGTACCCAGCTTCAATATATTTCTTCTGCCAATTTGCTTTATTTAGAATTTGTTTTATGATGTATGAAACTATATTCATTCCTGTTTCCTCTTCTATTCCTTCTGTACCTGCAGAAGTATTTACTTCTAGAAGATATTTGTTTCCTTTTTTGTCTGTTATGATATCTAACCCCAACCAAAAAGCTCCGATAACATTTGAAACCTTTTTTGATATCTCTATCTCTTCATCAGTCAGTTTATGCTTTGCTGTTTTTGCTCCTTGATGAACATTGCTCCTGAAATCATCTTCAGAATGAATTCTTTTCATAGCAGCAATTGGTTCACCATTTACAACAATCACTCTAATATCATAATCTGCTTCAATAAATTCTTGTATGATTACATTTATCTTGTTTGACCACATTGTTTGTAGCACACTAAACAAAGATTCAAAAGATTCTATCTTCATAACACCTTTGCCTTGCTCACCTACCAATGTTTTCAAAATAACAGGATAAGTATTACCATTAAATAGCTTCATTTGATCTTCAATTTGTTCTTTAGTTGAATCAGAAAAAATAGCTGTTTTTGGATTCAAGATTCCTGCTTTAGAAGTGACAAGTGTTGTTGATAATTTATTGTTACAAATTTCCATAGACTTTCTATCATTAATCATAAACACACCAGCATTTTCTAATTTAGACAGAAAGTACAAACCTTTTTCTGATTCCGAAGCAGATTTTCTGGTAAATGCCACTGTGTTACTTGGGATGATCTCAATCTTTTCTTCTTCTGTTCCATCTGTGTTAGTTTTGATAAGAGTCATCTTATCTTTTTCATCTTTTTGAATGTAACAATTTTTGATAACAATCAAGTGATATTCTATTCTTGCTTTTTTACATTCCTCAATAATTCTTTTTGTAGTAGAAGGGTTGCCACTATCAGTTTCTGTTACTAAATTTTTAGTCAGTATTAAAACCTTCAGGTCACTCTTCAATATACCTTCTTCGTGCAGAAAAGATTTAAAGTTACCGATACCTGTATTGTATTTTTCTACAATAATAGGTTTAGGAGATATGAATTGTTTAAAAGACATTATTTTTCACTCTTCGTTCTAAATGCATAACTATTAGAGCTACTGCTTGCATGTTTTCATTTTTTAGTCTGCGTATCTCCAGCTAGATTTCTTAAGTTCTTCCACAGAAGATTTCAAATTCAGATAATCCCATTCATCTTCAATCTTACCATTATATCTTCTATCTTTTAATCTGCCTTTTTGAACAAGATTTGATATTTGTGATAACATATAACTATATCGAGAAAGTAGTTCAATATATTTTTTAGACATCTCTACTACTTTTTTGTTATCTACACTATCTTTGTATTCACCTAAGAAAGCTTTTTCCATCATTTCCATTGAATTTAATCCAGAAATTTGTTCAATCGATACCCTTTGATTATCAACTTCTTCTTTTCCAATGTTTTAATGAAGCCCGTTCCGCAGCCGAAAGGGATTTGAAAGGCCCGATTAATTTTCCCTCTTTCACTCCTTTTGTAGCTTCTTTTGCATTAAGAAAACCAGCATCTGTTTTAGATGCAAAGTAACCTGCGGTAATCTTACCTCCAGTAGCGGGAATAACCCCCGCAAATAATTCTGATTTCTTAACTAACTTCATATCACCTGTTTCTTCATCATATATTTCAATAAAATCTTTATCAGTGGTTTTACGACTACCTACTGGACGCTCTACCATCGTTACCTTTTTACCTTTGTAAAAATAAATTTCTTTTTCTTCTAATCCACTTGGATATTCTGAATCTAATTCCAAACCAGTAAATACACTTACTGATTCATTTAGTTTGCCACAATGATCACAACCTAATTTTTCTTTACCATCTTTAACAATCTTTTTGAAAGTACCTTTATTACAAGTATGACAAGTCTTTCCTTCTTTTCCATCTTGTTCATCTAAACCACTTGGGTATTCTGAATCTAATTCCAAACCAGTAAATACACTTACTGATTCGTCTAATTTGGTTTCTAACCCGGTTGGGTATCCTAAACTTTCCACCATTGTATCTGAAATTTTTTCCATTTTTTACTCTCCTTATTGAAATATTTATATTTATTTCAATTCTTTTTCATAATTTTCGAATTTAGCATTTGCTTCTTCAAATGTATCATAAATATCTGAACTTTTGGTATCATCTGAACCTTTTAAAACTACAACAAATTTCTTACCTTTATTTTCTAAAGTTAAAGTATGATTGGTTAAAATTCTTAATTTTAAGATTTTACGCTTACCATGAGTTGAAGCACTAAACCAATCTTCTTTTATGAATTGTTTAAATCTCATTCTTAACAATCTCTCCAAATACCATGTTCTAAAAAACCATGTATATCAGGATTCTTACCATCTCTTACTAAGATAGACGGCGTAACAGTAATGGTTCCATCTTTGTTTTCTATCACTTTATGTAATTTTAAGTTACCTAATCTACCATCTAGAAAACATATCATCCAATTTCCTTGAATATCTTTTCCATACGACCCAGGTACAAAAATATCAAAATTTTCAACTCTTTTAAACTTCATCAATTTCTCCTTATTTTAGACTGAGACATGCATAACTTGGATTCCATACGGCAATTGTTGTTTCATACAAAAAGAATACAATATCACTACCTTTGTAATCGGTATGAGTCCAACACAATCCTAACATTCTAAGTTTTTCTTCTGCTTCTTCTTTAGAATTGATTAAGCTGTGATGAGTGCAAGGAGTTTCTTTTTTCCTAGCTCGCATCTATCCACACATCTTGTAATTCGACAAAATTATTCGAATCATTACCAGAAACAGTATATGTGTAAGCTGTTTCTAAATTAGAAGTAACTTCATCAATAATATCCACATTAACACTTTTAATAATTGCACTAGTGAGAAGAGGTCTGTAAATCCAGACATTCATCGTAAATGTTAAGTTAAATTCTATTCTTGCGATGTTATTTTCTAATATCTCGGTAGGAAAAGATGGTGCACAACTAGTTAATTGAACTTTAATATCTCTTGTGAAATCAGGTAAGAAATCAAATTCTTTGATTGTAATATTTTTGAATGGATTAAATTCAGGAAGGATCTGTTCTAACATCATAGATATTTCTGCCATATGTTGTGATAACAAAGAAACACTAAAAGTTATTTCATATGGGTTTGCAGCAAATAACTTTTGACCAGAACCAGTATTATCTACATATTGATAAAGTGGAAGTAAATGTCCTCCTCTATTAAATTCAGGTATTGGTCTAAATCCTGTAATTGTTATACCTATATGAGGAAGCATCAAAGACCAGTTACTATTATTATTTTGTTCTTTCATCATTCTGGCAATGTACTTATCTTTATGACCAAATGTCAAACTAACATTTCTCATTTGAAAAATATTTCCATTAGCATCCAAGTTTGCTACTTGGATATCAGTAAAAATATTCATAAATGCGATAGTGGCCTTCTTTATAACATTAGGAAAATAAAATTGGCGTATATTAGACATTCTTTTTTATCCTTCCTGTTATTTTTGCTCTAACAGAGGGCAATCTTCCAAGTAACCAATCTTTTTTAATATAATTTCCTAATTCACCACATTTGATTTTCTTTTCTTGTATTAACTCTAAATTATAAATTCCTATTCTATTTTTATTTGATGTTTTATTAGAAGTAACATATATTTTTTGTACTTTATCACAATGACCTATTTTCCATCCTTCTAATAAATATAAGGGTAACTTATCTAATTTTATAGTTTTATTTATTGTGTTTTTACTTATCCCAATCCTATCTTTCATAGATTCTCTTTGTTTTTCTTTTTGTGTATCAAAAACTATCTTATTTTTATGTTTATATCCAATTTTTCTTTTAGATTCCTCTGTTAACCAATAACCTCTGTCAATAGCATTCTTTTTTCTTGTTTCCTCCCTTTGTTTTATAACCTCTAACTTTCTTACCATTCCTGTTTGACATTTACTTATTTTATCTCTAGATTCTTGTGACCATATTCTATTGGTGCATCCTTCTCCACCATCTGTTAAATTAGTTAAAGGACCTAAATTCAAATCATCACGTCCAATGATTGAAATTAAATTCTTTTCATAACAAAAAGAACAAGTTTCATTTATATTACTCTCAATTTTAATAGAAATTGGTTCTTTTCCTGTTTCTTTTTTTATTTTTTGAATAGTATAAAATTTATGAGGATTATACATATCTTCCTCTATTTCTTTTAAATGACTATTTATTCTATCTTTACATCCTTTTCCAACATAAAAAGGTTCAAAAGGAAAAGATATACAAAAATTATCATAACTATAAGTGTAGTTACCAGGTTTTAAAGTATTTAAGAAAACATAAGTATAAAATTCTGGCATTATTCCCATTCCCCGAATACATTTTGATCATCAGGTTTGCTTACTACAATATCACTTGCACAAGTTGTAACAGTAAATGTATCTTCAAGAGTATCTGTTCCTGATGCAGTCCAAGCATTGATTGCATCATTATCAAGTCCAGTATTATCAACAATGGCATCTTTATCAGCCGCATTCAATATGAACTTATAGGACATCTTTTCCCATAAGAATACATTTTCTTCATGATGAATATTTGCTATAACAAACGTTCTTTGCATAAAAGGAATATAAATTAAATCTCCCCAAAGAGGTTCTACATTATCACCTAAAACTTCATGGAACTCTTTTTTACTAATCATAAACTCAATCACATCTGGGCTTTGAAAACCAAATTTAGAAAGGGTAAAATACTCAGTTATTGGTTGACCATAACCTTTGATATTGTACTTTCCAGTTATAATAGGAAGAGTATCATCAGCATAAAGAGTGTCTTTTGTTGTGTCTCTGGATATAGTCCAATATTCTAGATCAGTACCATAGAGCTGAACTTGTTCTTGGCCTAATCTTTCATATAAATCTTTGTCTTTTGTATTATTTACTAAGCTGAATGTTCCCATTTATTCTTTTCTTAAACTGTTGGATAATAATATCTAATCTTTTCGTACTTTGTAATATTTCTTTTTCTAAAATATCTGCAGTCTTCATCTTATTATCTATCTCAGTTTTGGTCATAATACGCAATCTCCTTGATTATGCAATAATGAATTCTAATGGTTCCGCTTCATCTTTAATTAGCTTATTTTCTAAAGCTTCTTTTTCTTTTAGTCCATCACCAATTATTTGTGCAGCATTGATAGTTCCACCACCTGGTAGAGATACCCCACTATATTTGCCCCAAATATAACCTAAGTTAATTTTAGATAGTGCCAAAGCATATTCTTTAACCCAAATTTCATTATATATATCAGATTGCCCTGCCCCTGGATCATATTTTGTGTAGACTTCACATACACCAATTGTGTCGTAGTATGGTATAGGAGTAACTTTTAAGATATGAGTGTATTTATTGAAATCTAAGAAGAATTTAGCTCCTAAGATATCTTGAGCTGTTTGAAGGTACTCCATACCCATTTCATACGATACCAACGAACCTCCAGAGTCACCTTTGAATAAGAAGTCAAAAAATCCTTGTTGATACATCTGATTCATTGGACTAAATAGTATGTTTATACCATCTGTGGCGGATTGTACAACATTTAAAGATAGAACAGTTTTGACAGAAGAATCCAATTGATAACTTTGTTGATTAGCACAAAGCGGCAAAACTAGAGCATTTCTGAAGGAAGCATCTCCAGAATATTTTGTAAATCTCTGTATAGAATCATCTATATTATCGGTGATTTGTTTATCAGCGATTTCTAGATTGATTATAGGGTCACCAAGTTTTGTTTTTATCCAGACAGAAAGATCTTTGCGGGTTTGAATGGGCATTATTCTTCTCCTACTATATTTATATAAACAATAAAAAAGGAAGGCTAATTATAAAGCCTTCCTTTCAATATAGTAAAAGAATTTGTTAATTATTTATTTGAATTATCTCTTACTTCATCAAAGGTATACTCCTTTTTTAATCTCGGATTGTGACTGTAAGCAATCCTTTCATTATCTAACCATGTTCCGTCATATACTATATTCAATACTTCTATTGTATTATCATCCCATTGTTTCATAATATCACTAGTGAAGTATTTTCCATTTTTTCTATAAAGAGTGAGTCTTCCACCTTTACTATTTTTGCCTGGGTCTGTTACTGGACTTTTTGACACATCTTTCCATTCACCATTGATCCTAATTGCGGAACATTTCATAGCGAATTGGAAAGTATCACGATCCAGCTTTTGTAGAAGAGCGCCTCCCATTCCAAATGCTATATTATCAGCTGACCATTGATGAACGATAAGAGTTGATAAGATAAGCCTAATAGATTCTTGGTTGATACCATCCCCTTGAATTACTCGAACATTGTTAAGGACTTTAAAGTCCTTTTTGTTATATGTAAATCCGAATCTCTCTCCAAGAATTTCTATAACTTTTAAAACTACTGTAGCAGGATCGCCACTATCAGGACGGATAATAACAAGAGCCCCTGAATCAATTACCTCCTGCTTGAGTTTATCACCCCAAAGGTTTTCACAGGCATTGAATATATCATAACTGTCAGATACTATGGCAAGGAGTGCATTCGGCTTACCGTATTGTTTAAGCATATTCCTGTAAGCATCTTCTTCCCTATCTTTACCCCAGGCAGTAATAGTACTATGTTCTGCCGCAGGAATAGAGAATGCCGCCATTGAATGATTGTAATAGTAATTTGCGGCTCTGACTCCTTCTATTGTATCCGAACCCATGAAATTAACCAAATGAGCTGCACCACCTAACATTGCCGATTCATGGGAACTTACTCCACGACCACCAAAATCATGTAATTTGAATGGTAATTGTCCGGCAGGATCATCGGATGATATTTCTAAATACTTTTTAATTACCTGTTTGCATTCGTAGCTATTGGTTGCTACTGTGGTTGGATACCAAACGGCCCTATGAAGCATCGTTTCAATATATGAACCAACCCAGAAACATTTTGGGTCAGTACATTCGACGGTAACTAGCGCATTAGAAAGAGGTATGAGTGAACCTTCAGGCGCTGCTTTAATTACTACTGGGATATAACCTTTGTATGCATCAAGGATATACTGCCAACCTTCTCTATTGAAAGGTTCACCATGTGCCTTTGCGAAACCAACAGCTTCATAAATATCTTCTTGGGTGAATGGAGTCAAAAGATATTCCTTAATGAACATTTGAAGTCCGAAGAAAAGTGTCTTTTCAGTTCCATTAGTACTTCCTCGAGCTTCAATATATCCAAAATATCCATCCGAACCTGGTGGATATTGTACCCAATGAGACATCTTATATGAATCACATTGTAGTAAAATATTTCTTTTCATTTTTAGGAACCCCCTAATTTTTGGAATTTACCTTAGAATCTGTTTCTAAGGTTTGAATTATGCTTTTTTCATAATGCTACCTTGTCACATGGAACAGAAGTAAATAGATATATGTAATGTCCTCGTACCCATTGTTCACTTACAGCATAACATATACCATATCTATCTTTGAAGTAATCCAGTTTTATAGACAACTCTTGTTTAGAGTTAATTAAAGTTATTTCTTTTATTGATGGTTCTTCTCTTTTCTTACAACCGATCACTAGAAACATCAAACAACATATACTGATTATTAAAAAGTTTTTCAATTTTATTCCTCCGTTATGATTGAAGCAGCACCGGCAGAGATTTCAGCTTTGGTTGCGATTGCTACTGCACAATCATAACCTGCTTCTTTTAATTCTTCTTTAATCTTTTCCATCTGGTATCACCTCCTTTTCTATATCTGGATGTGCAACTTCAATCGTATGTCGTGATCCACATAAAGTATCAACAGTAATTGTCACCTGTACTCGATATATGCGGGCAATCCAGTCCGCAATTTGATTTATAATTTCCTGTAAAGAAGGTGGTTGAATATACAGTTTTGCCATATTAATAATGATCCAATTTTTGACACCTTTCAAAACGAGGATATTTGTCATAAAACGAATTTGTAAAAATAGGAATACCACCAGCTTGAATACATAAATCTGAGGACATTCTCTCTATTTCAATAACTTCTCTTATTCTTTTCTGTTCTGGACTTTCTCCACAACTGATTAAAGCTCCAAATAATATTCCTACCAAGAGTATCATTATTTTCCATCTCATACAAACTCCTTTAAGCTATATTTCAATTTTGGTGTTATTTCTATTGGTTTCAATTTGAAACATCTGATCTCTTCCAGATATTCATCTTTTCTATACCCAAAATTTTGGAAGATATTCAAAATTACTAAATGTAAATCCCGATATTCTTTTGAAAACCAAATTTCATATGTAGGAATGACAAATCTATACCAAAGAAGATCTAAAATGAGATTTCTTTGATAAGAAGATTTATTTGAATCTATTATAATGAGTTGCCCTCCAAAAGTCAATTTATTTTTTAGGTAATTTAAAAGCTTTTCTACGTCTTCAACATGGTGTAGTACATTTTTGCAATGAATTTCTTCGAAGGTATTGTCCCTAACTTCAGAACCTGTTTCTCTTGATATAATCTTTTCACCATCAAATAGAAAATCCAAGTATGGTGAACTTGTTACATCACAAGTCGAATATCCTTTTTGAGGATTATATCCTGAACCAAAATCAAGTTTCATAAATGTTACCAACAACTGTAAGTGTCATTCTATCGATTAATCTTAGTGGATAGTCACCACAACCAAAACAACTATTTATGAATATAATATCTTGCTTTACTCTTACATCATTGGGTGCACCAGGGAACCATGCTGTTACGGTGTCACCTTCATAAACTTCTGTTCCGTCCTGATCTTTGAGTCCAGTATATTGCATAAGAATAAAATTTTCTTCACCATTATAGCCATTTGATAGTACAACGCTTTCTATTTCAGACAGGCAACAATGTGCCCGTATTACTTCGCCTGATAAGAGCCAATCTATACGATCAACATAGTCATACATTTTTTTATTGAGTTTATCCCATGCGCGAAATTTTATCTCTCTCATGTTCTTCTCCTTATTCCAACTGCTTCACAATATCCTCCCCAATTGATAAATGTACCAAGAGGAGATACAACCAAATCTGTTTCATTATAGTTGCCGTCTTTATGTGTATAATAACCGATTCTTCTTCCTCTATACTCTAAGAAAATTAAACCATAGTTTGTTTTTTTAAGTTCTTTGAATCCAAATTCTTCAAATCTATCTAATAAGGAATATGTGCCTAATATATCCTCACATATCGTAATATTCTCTTCTTTGAAGAAATCTACAATCCATCTTACTCCTTGTCCTTCTCCCATATTTTCTTTACATAATGGGATATTGATTCTTATATTTTCTACACCAAAAATTTCCTCTGCTTCTCTTAACTTTTTAATGATCCTTACAATTGAATTAGGATATGTACCTGTTAATTCGGAATATCCACTGATAACTGCAATGGAAATATTGATTCCTTCCAACCCACAACTTTTCCAAAGTAACATTATATCTTTGTCAAGTAAAGAACCATTTGTTGTTAATCTCACTCGTTTAGATGCTCTTTTAGATGTTCTGATATAAGATGAAAGATCAGGTAAAAGCGTCGATTCCCCTCCCATAATAGTACAATAGTTAAAATATTGTTTAGGATATAAATTTATAATATCATTTAATTGAGAAAGATTTAGAACCTTATCACTTTTATCTTTCTGATAACAGAATTTGCATTTGTAGTTACAATATAAATTTGTTATGACTCGTAAACCTTCAAGTGGTTTCATAGACCTCTCATCCATTTTTCAAATAGTACATCATCATGTACTATTGTATTGAAAAATAATTCCCTTTCTTTTTCAAATTGCACTTTACATTCCTCAGAACACACAATATCTCCATCTTCATCTAAAATGATACCATCCTCAATTATTTTTCCACATTGATAGCATTTCATACTTTCTTCTTTCATATCTTTTCTTTCAAATCATAAACACTTACATTGATATCGCTAAGAGTTTCATTGATAATGATTTCTACTTCTTCCCAAATACCTCCAGCTAATCCACAACCAATTCTGGGCATATGAATTGAAGCTATTCGAGCCTTTGCTTCTAAGGCTACTGTCATCAAGCATCTTCTAAGTGCATCATAACGAATAGGTGGTACACCATTTTCTTTCCATACCTTATGTTGTGCTATCATATTGGCGATCCATATTCTATCAGTTACTCTAACCATTTGAACTTTACCAAGTGCAAACTTATCATAAATAAGAGTACCTTTATACCAATTCTTATACATTATTTCAGGTTCTCTCCATTTTTTAGAAATCGCTAAAACAAAACCTCGACCCCATAGACCAAGATCGTTACAGATATGACATACGACCTTACTACCATCTCCAACTGGGGCTGTAGCATCACCTTTTAAGTAGGTAATCATTATTTTTCTTTTACATCAATCTCCCTTGACCTCTTTGGCCTTGACTTCTATAGTAATAACATTTTCTGCATAATTGAAAGTACGGCATAAAACTATACATAATTGATCTTTTAGTATTATCAAATCATTTTCACTTGGTAAAACTTGATAGTATGAAATATCTATTTCTGTTTCCAAATGTGGGGATGAAAGTGAATTAACTCTTAATTTCATTTTTCCTCCGATACCAATTCGCATTCAAAGCATCCTTCATATTTTTAGCTCTTAACTTAATAACTCCTTGGTTTTAGCTTCAATATTTTATCTATAGTCTCCCAAGTTATATGATTACATCCTATATTGAAACCTTCTTCGTTGATATCAGTAACATGATATTTGTTATTTCCTATTATAATACGATCATCGAAAACATTGAAATCTTTTTTGAAATATTCATCAACAGATAAGATAGTAAATCCTTGTTTACGAAAATAATCAAGATTTCCATATGTTAACTGTTCATCATCATCTATTCTGATACAAGCGTTTTCACCATACGTCAGAACAGCAGCTATATTAAAATTAAATGATTTTCTACCCATTGTTGAACCCCATTTTTTCCCTAAAGAAAATTGGTGTTCTTGTACGGCTCTACTTAAAAATTGATTTGGAACATGAACTACTATCATAGTATATTCTCCTGTTCAATTATACCTTTTCCAAGGTGATTTTTCTCCGAAATTTCATTTTTGTTAATTGGAGACAATTTGATAAAGAAATATTTTGGATCAAAATATTTTTTCAATTTTTCAATATCGAAATCTTTTTCATCTACCAATGTTAGATTTAAAGTTGTTTTTAAATCACTATTTGTTCTAATTTGTCCCAACTCTTTAAGAGTCATTTTTTTACTCCAAGGTATTAACCAATCACGTCTTTTTTCATCCAAAGAATGTAAAGAAATTTGTAGAGTGATGTTTCCTCTTATCCAACTGAAATCAGAACCTTTGATTCCAATTGTTGATACATAATGATGAACTGGTAACTTTAACTCTTCAGCTTCATGATAAACAAAATCATTAACTTTTTTTATCGCTTTCTTCACATTATCAATATTTAGAAAAGGTTCACCCATTCTTGTATAGTTGATCTTGAACTCTTTTGATTTGCTTGGAACATAAGTTGGACTTCCGTCTTGTATTTGATTTTGTCTCAAGATGAAGATAATTTGGTCTATGATTTCTCTATCTGTTAAATTTCTCCATTTAGGAAGTTTTGCTGTTGCACAAAATTTACAACCAACAGGGCAACCACTCATCGTGGAAACACCAACCATCCACCGTTCATTACGGTCACCAATTTCACAATTCTGTAGTTGATTAGAACCTTGATTCTTAGCATCCTTTGTATAGTAGGGGAGAAAGGTATCTGTTACTTCAATAGGATATTCATCACCTAATTGAAGAGAATATACACAACCATTCTTAAATGATTTACTTTTGATTATTTTCATTATTTTTTAAATGCTCCTCATAAGTTATAGATTTATGTCCAGCTTCACAAATAGGACATTTAGGTCCTTCACATTTCACATTATGCACAGGAAAACGAACTTCGTTTTTTACATTAAGTGCAGGGATCACATGCGCAGGTGAACAAAAGAATAAATCTTTATGAATAATATCACTTCTTACTCTCATCAAAATTTTTCCTAAAAGGTTTTGACCTTTCCATTTTGTTTCACTATAAGCATCAGGATTATCTTCATTCAATCCTATACCCCAAATTCTATCATATGGGGAAGCTTCAGCAAGAGTTTTATCACCAGTTTCAATCAATATTTTTTTCAAAGATTCATTTTGATCGAATTTGTTATAACATGCTATATACATGAATCCTTCTCTTACTTGTATCCAATCTGCCTCAATATATTCTTTTACTTTTCTACCTGCTCGTTTGCAAGCTAATGGATCACTATCATTCAAAATAATTGTGGCAGCATCTTTATCTTCGAAATACATAGCTTTCAGATACATAAAGTATTGCTCAGAACTTGACCATTCATGATTGCTTGCTTTGAATTTACATTTATGGAAATTGGAAAAAGGACCACCCCAAAATAGAATCATACTATCTTTCATTTATTATTCTCCTTCGTATACTCATAAGTTAAAAGACTTTCATGTACAACAAAACTTTTACCACTATTTAAATATATTAGAAAGTATTCATTAGGATACTTACTTATAATTTTACCTCTTTCAGAATCTTTTGTCCCAAACCTAAATATTATTCTATCCCCTATTTTCATACCCTACCTTTGAAGTAATTGATAATATCAAAATGATCTTCAAATAAAACATCTGACATCTTTTCTACTTGTTGAAATGAAATCCATTTGGCTTGCGCTGCATCATCTTGACCTTTTAGTTTCATAAGAGGCCCAGGTTTCAATACAATCATATAAGCCATTGTAAAAGTTCTACCACGTAAGGATCTTGTAGGATAGTCAAACTCATTCTTGTCTCTGATAAGAGACTTGAGTGTTTCTTTTGATAATTTAATAGAAGTTTCTTCCATCAATTCTCTTATTGCGGCATCCACCCAAAACTCATTTTCTTTAACAAAACCTCCAGGTAATGCCCATAAGCCTTTACCAGGTTCCTTTTTTCTTTTTACAAGTGCTACATTATCTGATTGAAATACTACAACATCCGCTGTTACATGCTGAGCTGGATATGGTAGTACCGAATATTTTTTCTTGTAATTTTTTACAAAATCAAACCAATCTTTGATATTCAAATAACCAGATGTATGAAAAAAATGATTCAAATAACTTTTTGTTGATAAAGGAATATCATCATCGTGCAGATGCATTATACCTTGATTGAAATAAGTTTCTCGAAGTTCAGTTGCATGAACATCATATATCGATCCTGTTTCAATATGTTCCCATTGCGGAAAAAGATTGAAGTAATTAGTGTCTTCACTTTTATGACCAATTATACCAATTTTCATACCATATTCAAAAATATAGGCATTCACATGAGTGGAAACTTCTTGAGCCCATTGTATATCGTTGTAGTAGTAATCTCGAGCATGAGTGAATGAAACTCTTGGTCTTTCTTCTTCAGTCAGAGCAAGCAAAATCATTTCTCTTCGTTCAGGCATAGTAAATGGGTTTTTTGGATCTCTTGGACGAAATGCAGAACCGATAACGATAATTAACTTTTCAGAAATTTGAAGGGCTTTTTTGATAATTACTAGATGTGAATTATGGAAGATTTGAAACCGTCCAATAAATACGAGATAATCAAATTTTTTATTTTCCTTTAACATATAGAAGAACCCCTTCTAATAAAATGATTGAAGACTCTATGTCTTCTAAATTATTTATATGGGACATTATATGTTATTTTTATAAAAAAGTCAAGTGAATTAATCATTTCCCTTCTCTACCGATTGTTCAACCTCCATCCAAAGATGCTCGGTGACAATGCATCCAACCATGTCTGTACCCATTACATATTCTGCTTCATATTGTGCATCAAATTTCCGACCTTTGTTTGGGTCGGTTGTCCATCTATGGGGACTATCCCAATATCCAAATGGAGCTTGTTCGTTCGCACTCATCCACCAATGCGGAACCCCATCTATTATTTTTTCAATCATCCAAAAACTTTGAGTTATTTCATCCATTTTAATTTATTTCTTACAGCAGAATTTGAATTTTTTACCGCTACCACAGGCGCACGGTGAATATAGTTTAAGCGTGATCAAACGAAAATTGTGTACCATGAGGGTTAGATCAACATGTATTGGAAGGACAGAAAAAATATTTCGTCGAGGTTGCTGTGATAAAATTCTAGTATTCATAACTTCCTCCTTAATTCAAAACTCTTCATGTATTTTTTAAAAATTTTTGTATTTTCATAATCGAAATCGAAACCAAACAGTATGAAAATAAAGAATAGAAATTCATTAATAGTCCAAATGATAGATTTGATAATGTATATAAGCAGGAATATTGGCCATATTAAAGATTTTCTGGCTACTTTTGGAGTAAGTTTTTCATAATAATCATACATTTCTCCTTCATAAAATTTGATTTTTGATGTTTTATCTACAATATAACACCAAATTCCAAGAAGATAAGTAATTATTCCCAACACTATAAAATATAAAGTCATCCTTTTCTCCTCATAAAAAGGGAGGTGACGGCTCGGTTCGGATTAAATCAATTTCGTTCCGATACTCACACCGCCACCGATGAAGCTATTCTAATCTATGCATATTTGCTATCTTCAAAAAATCTTCTTCACTATATTTCAAGTGAAGCATTTGTGCTAACATCGTGTCATAATCAGGTACTTCAACTGCAGGATGAGCACAAAGACGATGTTTGATTGAACCGTCTGCATTTAATACATTAATATTTGCTACCCTTCCTTTCTTGATAAGATATTTATTTCCAGCTTTGGTATCAATGGGAATACATTCATCTTTTAAGAAACGTTCCAATTGAGGAGCAGTTAAGGCATCTATAAGAAGACTTCTTGCTCTTGATTCTGCTTCCGCCTTCTCTTTTTTCTCTTTTTCATATCTGGCTGTTGCTTCAAGATTTCGACGATGATGTTCTGCCGCGGCTTCAATATTTCTTATCATCTCAAGAGATTCAATATAATCTATGGATTGTACGTGATTAGCAGTGCCACCGGTGATCGTTCCGGTGATGCATTGATTCACCGTTCCATTCATAATGGGAACAGTTATTGCGCTAGTAGGATTTCCGGGTATAGTAATAGTTCCACTATTGTTTGAAACACTAAACTCATAATGATTAGGATATTCTTGAGCAGTAGGCAAAGCTACATTTGCCCAAACACTCAAGTTACTAAGATATGAAGTAACTGCATTTGGTATTGGCATCTATCCTCCAGCCATTTGAGGAACAAGAATAATTTTTTCTAATGTTGCGTCAAATCTTTTCACCTTATCACTGGCTTCCCCTCTTTTATCTACGGAGAAAGCAGTAAATCCTTTTCTGATAAGTTTGTCAAAGGCTTCTCTTGCAGCTTCTACTTCATCTTTGTTATCTACATTCCATACAAGTTTAGTATCTCCTCCTACCACTACTATTTTCATTCCGAGTTCTTTTTCAATTTCTTTTCGGTGTGCTTCGGAATGCGCCACCATAATTGCCATCTCAGACATATTATTTCCTCCTTTTTAAATTGAACTACTGGCGTATTGATAATCGGATTGGGCCGTGTCTTAAAACCGTTGCTCTTCTTTCTCTGACATTATCAATACGCCATGAAAATTATTCTTTATGACCTTTCAAACTATCTAAATTCAAAATCATTCCTGAACCACTTGATACCAAAGGAAGTTCACCTTTCCATTTTTCAATGGCAAGTTTTTGATTTTCAAGTAGCAATAATTGCTATAACAATCAACATTTCAATTAATGTGAATCCTGCTTCTTTTTTAACAGTTATCTTAGTACATAATTTACAAATCGGGGCAACCAAAGCCAATGATCCAATAATGAGCATTAATTGAAGAATTACCCCTAACCAAAAATCAAAATCTGATTTCTGGTTCATCATTCCCATAACTATAGTTTCACTCCAACCACAAATAATTAAGAATAGTAAAGCTAAAGCTATGGAAACTCCTACTCCTGTTAAATTAATTTTCTTTTCCATATTTAAAAATCTCCTGATGAACCGCCACCACTTGAATCTCCACCACCCCCATTGAAAGAGTCAGAAGAAGATTCTATATTAGGAGAAGGTTCAATACTGAATGATGGACTTATTGAAGAAGATTCCTCTTCTATTTTACGAGAAGAAGGAATAGGTAAATCCTCACCTCGTGATAAAAAGAGATCTTCTACTATTCCAACCATAAGAATTGTCCTAAAGGCAGAAGTAGAAGTCTTACCGGTATATTTCATGGCCGCTTTTTGATATGCACTTTCTGTAACTTCTCTTTTCTTTCCGAAATTACCCTCTCTAAGATAAAACTTTTTCATTTGATTTTCCTCCTTTTTTAAAAATTTCCGGACGAACCGCCTCCGCTGGAACCTCCTCCACCACCTCCGAAACTATCTCCTCCATCACTACCACCAAATGGTATAAGTAATAACCAAAGGGTGTTTGTTATTGCCATAATAATTACAACTATGATGATAAAAATTATTAGTAATCCTATTTTGAGTGGAGTCCAGAATGTAGTTCCAGCTGATTTTTTGGGACGAATTCCCCTTTCACTCTTTTCGACATCGCGGACATTGCGGCTACTAAACCTTCACCAAACTTACCTTGCTTGGCGAGTGGCACAAAATATTCCTGCATAATTTCTTTTGATTTGATATCAGGTAGTATTCCTTCAAGTCCGCGGCCGACTTCTACTCCCCATTTCCTATCATTTTTAGCGATCGTGATAAGAATTCCATTATCATAGGTTTTAGTAGAAGTAGTTTTCTGACCCAATTTCCAGCTTCTGAATACTTTCAATCCAAAGTTTCTAATATCATCACCCTGAAGACTGGATATTGTCAGAATAGCAATTTGTGTCGAATCAGTCATTTCCAATTGTTTTGAAACTGCTTCTGCCTGCTTAGTTGAATCCGCAGACATAATTCCTGCATAATCATTTACTCGACCTTTAAGTGCAGGAACGTCAAGTGCAAATGCAAGAACAGTAATTACACCGACTATAAACCCAATAACGGATGATCCTATCAAAAATTTCTTCATTTTTCCTCCTTTCTTTCTTTTTCTCTTTTATGAATTGCACTCAATACTTCTTCATGGTTTAACCATTTGACATAAAGATGTTCACATTTAGGGCAAACTATTGGTCCAGGTTTTTCTCGTTCGAAATATTGTTTACAACGAATATTCAAACATTTATACTTGCTTTTTGGAATATTCGTCACTTAATTAGCTTGTCATATTTAGTTTAGGAGCAGTCTTAGAACCTTCATCAGCCTTGAACATATTCCTGCGAACCTTATGATTGAGCATTCCATTAATGATAGAACCTGGGAACGTTTCAACCAAGTTATTCAATTCCATAGCAACTTGGTTGTAATCATCACGAGCAACCTTAATACGATTCTCAGTTCCTTCTAATTCAGTCATCATCTCAGAAAAATGCTTATCTGCTTTAAGTTGTGGATATGCCTCTTGAATCATAAGCAGTCGACTAACTAAACCAGATATACCCTGTTGCATTTGTTGAAATTTTTGAAATTCCTGAGGGTTTGTGGTGAGTGTTTTTGCATCTACATGAACTGAACCAAGTTGTGCCCGGGCATCGGCGATAGCCTTAAAAGTAGAATTTTCATGTTTGGCATATCCCTTTGCCGTTTCTGCAAGATTAGGAAGAAGATCTGCCCTTCGTTGATAGGAAGTTTCTACATCTCCCCATCTTTTATCCACAGCATTATCTGCTACTTGGATACCATTGTAACGAGATACTCCCCATGAAAAAACGCTTATCGAGAAAAATAATACTACCGCAACAAAAATCGCAATTCCAATCAATACCTTTGTGCCTGTTTTCATTTTAATTCCTCCTATTAGAATGTGAATATTGTAAAAATTCCTACTGCGATACCAATAATGAGTGAAAACCAAAACATTGCTCGTAGACCACCCATATCGCTTGAAACATCAGCATTATTGTAATACTTTATTTCCTTTTTCCTGCGACTTGATCCTTCAATAGGTGTGTATGTGATAGATTGAACAACACACATTTTACGAAAGAAATAAATCCAACCTATTAAAAATAATGTTGTCCACATAACGCCTAATATGATATGAACAAGGGCACCACCCATCATCTTCCATACAATTATTACAGCCACCATTTTACCAGTATCTGATTTCATAAACTGATCACCTGCTACTCCAAGTTTACTAGCAGCGGTAATAAGGGCATCTCCGATATGGGCACCAACATTCACCCATTCATCAACTTTTTTTGGTGTTGAAGGAGAAGATTCTTCCTTTTTCATATCTCCAATTAAACTGGCAATTTTTGCTTTTTGTTCGTCGGTTAAACCACTTGTATTGATTTGAATTGAATCCGCGGCGGCATACGATAAGGAACTCATTAAAACCATAAACATTAAGAATAGTATAATCTTTTTCATAATTTTTCTCCTTATTCAATTTTTCAGCATTATATATTAATTAGAAAGAAAAATCAAGATAAATGTGGTAGTCACGATGAATTATAGTATTTCCATTTTTTGTTGAATTTCCGTTATTATACCATCCGTACCATCATCAATAATAGTACCTTGAATCACTTGC